>Ga0315905_10000166_pt1 | contig 71991 bp, 72 predicted proteins | sample LakEriMetagenome_5_FD_203522 | JGI IMG/M metagenome (GOLD analysis project Ga0315905, IMG submission 203522) | Freshwater fungal communities from buoy surface, Lake Erie, Ohio, United States - Buoy 4 MA121 | ecosystem: Environmental > Aquatic > Freshwater > Lake | place: USA: Lake Erie, Ohio...
GTCCTGAATGATCTGCGGCAGCGGGGCGGGGACGAGGACGTGGGGGCGCGTCATGGCTCAGCGCTTCTCGACGCCGGCCTTCTCGATCACCGCCGTCCATTTGGCGATGTCGTCGGCGAGGCGCTTTCCGATCTCCTGCGGCGTGGAATGGCGCGCGTCGATTCCAAGCTCCAGCGCGCGCTTCTTCGTGTCGGGATCTTCAAGCGCCGTCTTGAGGCCGGCGTTGAGCGCATTGATGATCGGCTGCGGCGTGTCGGCGTGCACGAAGAAGGCGTTCCAGGACACGACGTCGAAGCCCGGCACGCCGCTTTCCGCCACTGTCGGCACGTTCGGCAGCGCCGGCGAGCGCGTAGCGGCGGAGGTCGCGAGGGCGCGGATCTTGCCGTCCTCGAGATTGGTCTTCAGCGAGGCGAAGGAATCGATCATCACGTCCACGTCGCCGCGCATGGTGGACATGAGCAGGTCCGGCGTCGTCTTGAAGGGCACGATGCGCGCGTCGATTCCGGCGGATGTCTTGAACAATTCCCCGGTGAGGTTCTGCGTCGAGCCCACCACGACGGTGCCGATGTTGAGGGCGCCCGGCTTGTCCTTCGCCGCCTTCAGAAGGTCGGCCATGGTCTTGTAGGGCTTGTCGGCGCTGGTGGCGAAGATGAAATCGAAATAGCCCATCGACGAGACGGGCTTGAACTGGTTGACCGGATCGAAGGGCAGTTTGTTGAACAGGCCCACGCTGACCGCGGTGCCGTTGGAGAACAGCGCCACGGTGTAGCCGTCGGCGGGCGCGCGCAGCACGTTCTGGGCGGCGGTGATGCCGCCGGCGGCGGGCTGGTTCTCGATCACGATGCGCTGGCCCAAAACGCCGCCGAGCTTCTCGCCCACGATGCGCGCGGTCACGTCGCCCACGCCGCCCGCGCCGAAGGGCACGACGACCTTGATCGGCTGGTCGGGATATTTGGCCTGCGCGAAGGCGCCATGGGGGGCGAGCGCGAAGGCTCCGCCAAGGGCGGCGGCGCCGGCCAGAAGCGCGCGGCGGCTGATGTGGGCGGATTGGGTCATGTTCGTTCGTCCTTCCTTCCGTCTTGGCGCGGCGCGCGCAGGCGTCGCGGTCTGAACCATGAATTAGGCCATGGACGTGGCGGCGCAAGAGTCTTGTAGTCGGTCTTGTAGTCGGTCTTGTAGTCGGTCTCGTGGTCGCGTCCCGCCGCGCTGGGGCGATGCGTTCAGGCCTCGCTGTCGTGCCAGCGCCGCAGGGCGAGGCGCGACAGGAGCGAGAAGGCGAGGTGGATGGCGATGCCGGCCAGCGACACGAGCGCGAGCGCGGCGAACATGCGCGGCACGTTGAGCCTATAGCCCGCTTCCGCGATGCGGAAGGCCAGTCCCGCCCCCTTGCCCGCCGCTCCGGCCGCGATCTCCGCCACGATGGCGCCGATCAGCGCCAGCCCGCCGCCGATGCGCAGCCCGCCCAGGAAATAGGGCAGGGCCGAAGGCAGGCGCAGCAGGCGCAATTGCGCCCAGGGGCTCGCGCGGTAGAGGGCGTAGAGCTCCACCAGATTGCGGTCGGCCGAGCGCAGCCCCAGCACCGCATTGGAGAGGATGGGGAAGAAGGCGACGATGAAGGCGCAGGCCAGCACGGCCGCCTCCGTATCCAGATAGACGAGCAGCAGGGGCGCGATGGCGATGACGGGCGTCACCTGCAGCACCACGGCGAAGGGAAAGAGCGCGCGCTCCGCCCAGCGCCAGCGCGCGAACACAAGGGCGAGGGCGAGGCCGCCGAAGGTCGCCAGCGCGAGCGCCAGCAAAGTGGTGCGCAGCGTCACCAGCAAGGCGGCGGAGAGAATCTCCCAATCGGCGGCCAGCGTGCGCAGCACAAGGCTCGGCGCCGGCAGGATATAGGGCGGCGTCTCGTTGACGCGCACCAGCGTTTCCCATGCGAGGAGAGCGAGCGCGAAGGCGAGCCAGGGCGCGACGCGCTCCACGCGACGGATCATCGTCTCTTTCATGGCGCGCCCTCCCGCACATAGGCGCGCTCGAGCGCGGCGGATGCGCTCTCGCAGGTCTGGGCGAACAACGGGCTTGCGCGAAAGGCGGCGTCGCGCGGGCCTTGCGCCTCCACGCGCAATTCCTGCGTGACGCGGCCCGGCCGCGCGCTGAAGGCGCAGATGCGCGTGGAGAGATAGACGCTCTCATAGACCGAATGGGTGACGAAGACGATGGTCGCCTTCAGCTCCTCGCGCAGCCGCAGAAGATCGTCGTTGAGCCGGAAGCGCGTGATCTCGTCGAGCGCGGCGAAAGGTTCGTCGAGCAGCAGAAGGGCGGGGCGCGTGACAAGCGCGCGGGCGATGGAGACGCGCATCTTCATGCCGCCGGACAATTCGCGCGGCAGGCTGTGGGCGAAATCGCCAAGGCCCACGCGCTCCAGCGCCTCGCGCACGGGATCTTGCGCGCGTGACTTCGAGACGCCGCGCAGGCGCAAGGGCAGCCACACATTGTCCTCCACGCTCGCCCAGGGCATCAGCGTGGGCTCCTGAAAGACGAAGCCGATTTCCGGCTGGGCGGCGTCGCGCCAGACCACCTCGCCCTCGCTGGGGCGCGCAAGCCCCGCGATCATGCGCAAGGCCGTGGATTTGCCGCAGCCGGAAGGTCCGAGGAGCGTCAGCGTCTCGCCTTCGCGCACGTCGAGGTCGAGGCTTTCCAGCGCGCGCACGCCGTTGTCGAAGACCTTGCCGACACCGCGCAGGGAGACGAGCGGCGCGTCCGCCGCCCGCGCGTGCGCGCTCACCGCGGCGTTCCCGAATCCTTTGAACCCGAGTCTTTTGAGCCCGAGTCCTTTGAACGCGTGTCCTGAGGGCGCAGGTTGAGCCCGACGCCCTTGTTCACGAAGCGCAGCGTATAGGCGGCCGAGAGGTCGAGGCCGGGCTTGATCACGCCGGCTTTCGTCATCTTGTCGTAGAAGCTCTTCACGCGCGCGTCGGTCATCGCGCCGATTCCCTGCGTGAGGGAATCGCCGGAATCCACGACGCCGTATTCCTTCATCTTCGCGATCGAGAAGGCGATCTGCGCGTCGCTCATGTCCGGGTTCTCGCGCTTGATGCGCGCATTGGCCGCCGCATTGTCGCCGTAGAGATAATTGTACCAGCCGATGATGGAGGCGTCGACGAAGCGCTGCACGAGGTCGGGGCGCTTCTCCACCGTGTCGCGGCGCGCCTCGATCAGGGTGGAATAGGTGTCAAAGCCGTGGTCGGCGGCGAGGAAGATATTGGGGCGGAACTTGCCCGCCTGCTCCACCGCGAAGGGTTCGGAGGTGAGATAGCCCTGCTGGATCGATTTCTTGTCGGCGATGAACGGCGCGGGGTTGAACGTATAGGGCTTCACGTTCGACTCACGGAAACCGTATTCCTGCCTGAGCCATTGGAAGATCCCCGCCATCGCCTCGGCGCCCACGAAAGCGGTGGCCTTGCTCAGGTCCTCCCAGCGGTCGAAGCCTTGCCCCGGATGGGACATGAAGACGAAGGGATCCTTCTGGAAGATCGAGGCGACGGCGACGACCGGAATCTTCTGCTCCAGCGCGCTGAAGGAGGGGATCAGGTTCGCCGTCATGTAGAAATCGGCCTTGCCGGCGACGAGCGCCATGCGGTTGTTGGCCTGCGGACCGCCCGGCGTGATCGTCACGTCGAGCCCGTAGCGCGCATAGGTGCCGTCCGCGACCGCCTGATAATGGCCGCCATGTTCGGCCTGCGGCAGCCAATTGGTGGCGAAGTTCACCTTGTCGAGCGGCTTCTGGCCGCTTTGGGCGAGGGCGTGTCCCGCAAGCGGGACCGAGAAGGCGGCGACAGCCGCCAGAATAAGCTTGGAACGTTTCACGTCGCCTCCTTTTGGCCGATGCGGGCCCCCGGAATGAAGTCTGGACGCCCTGTTTGTGGCGCTTGGAGGCGCGCCAAGCAAGGGCCGGAATGCAAAAGGCCCGCCGGAGGGCGGGCCGATTGCGGCGAAAGCGCGGGCTGGCGGGCGAGCGGCCCGCCGCGCTCTCACAGATTGTAGATCTTCCAGGACCAGCTCCACGTCTCGGTCAGCACGCGCTGGCCGGACTTGAGATAGCAGTTCACGTAAGTGTGCTTCTCCGGGTCCAGCTCCACGTCGATCATGGCGCGGAAACCCTTGATCGCGGGATTGGGGACGAGGAAGGTGCGCAGCACCTTGCCGTCCACCGCCGAGGCGACGATCTCAACCGCGTTCGGCTGGTTGAGGTAATAGGCCATGTCGCCCTCGGCGAAGTCGACGAGGAAGCGGCGCGTGTTGGCGCGCTGGGCCTCGGCGGAGCCAAGTGCGAAGGCGGGCGCGGTGAACGTGTTCACCGTGCGCCCGAGCCGGTGCAGTTCGCCGCCGTCGGCGAGCGAGCGCATACGATAGGCGAAGGTGAACGGCTTGCCGGGCTCGATCGTCTTGTTGGGCACGAAGGCGACGATGATGTTGTCGAAGGTCTCGTCCTTGGTGGCGAGTTCGATCAGCTCAATGCGTCCCTCGCCCCATTTGCCCACCGGCTCGATCCAGTAGGAGGGGCGCTCCTCATAGGCGAGCTCGATGTCCTGATAATGTTCGAAGCGCCTGTCGCGCTGCATCAGGCCGAAGCCGCGCACGTCGGTGACGTTGAAATTATGTACTTCCTGAATGAGCGGATTGCGGATCGGCCGCCAGATCCATTCGCCCTTGTCGGTCTGGATCAGCAGGCCGTCGGAATCGTGCAGCTCCGCGCGGAACTCGTCGTATTTGTTCGGCGCGTTCATGTGGCGATCGTTCTCGCCGAGGAAGAACATGGAGGTCAGCGGCGCCATGCCGAGCAGGGGCAGCGGCTTGCGCGGGAACAGCGTCGCCTCCACGTCCACCGGCGAGTCGGGGCCGGGATGGAAGACGAATTTGTAGGCGCCCGACACGGAGGGCGAGTCGAGCAGCGCGTAGATCGTGATCGAATCCGTGTTGGCGTCCGGCGTGTAGATCCAGAACTCGCGGAAGAAGGGGAACTCCTCCTTGTTGTCGAGCAGGCCCGTGCCCAGCGCGAGACCGCGCGCGGACAGTCCGTATTTCTGCGCGCGGCCGAGCCAGCGGAAATAGCTGGAGCCGATGAAGGAGAGCAATTCGTCCGAGCCGCGCGGATCGTTGAGCGGGTAATGCACGCGGAAGCCCGCGAAGCCCATGTTGACGGGCAGCGGCTTGTCGAACCTCGTGCGGCCGTAGTCGAACAGGTTCGCGGTGTAGGGAATGGGCGTCGCCACGCCGTCCTTCACCGTGTTGATCGTCACCGGCTTCAGGAACAAATGGCCGAGGTGGAACAATTGCAGGCGGAACCGCCCGCCCGCATTGCCAAGCAGCGCGCGGTCCGAGCGGAAGCGGATCTCGCGCCAGGCGTCGAAGTCGAGCCGGGCGAGCTGTTCGGGCAGCGGCGGAACCTGACCGTCGAAGGGCGCGGCCGAGACGTCGCGCGCCCGGCGCACCACGTCGTCATAGCCGAAGGGCGCCTGCGGGGGCGCCGGGCGCGGCGGCTGCGGGGCGGGCTGGGCTGGCTGGCCCTGCTGGGCGAGGGCGTCGCCGGAGACGGCTGCGGCCGAAATGGCGAGGCCGGCGAGAAGCGAGCGGCGGTCGAGTTCCGTCATGGGTTTCCGGGGGTGGGCGGATGGTCTGGCCGATTGCCTAATCATGTTCCGCGCGCCCGGCAAGCGCCGTCCTGCGGCGCGGTGAACGCCGGCCGGGGCGGGGGTGCGCGCCCCGCGCGCCACAGGGGCGCAAGTTTTTTGGGCGCAGGGCAAAAAACCGCTTGATCTGGGGGGCGGCTTGCATATTTTCCGTTTTGCCCAAATCGCACGTGCCTGTGGTCGTGTGTCGGTCGGCGGGGATCCGGACAAGAGGCCGGTCAACCGTCGCTCAAAACCGGCAGCCGGAGGCGAACCGGCGAACCCCGCCAAACGGGGGACGCGACTTAAAGCAACGACGGACCGGGCTTTTTCGTCTCTGTCGGCCCCTCCAAAGGCCGGCGTACCGAAGAGGCTTGTCTCTCTTGCCGGGCGTGCGGATTGGGGTTCCCCCTTTCCAAGCGAAGGCCACGAAGATCCAGGACGGCTGACCGCCTTCTTGGCTTGACGTGTCCACGGCGCTGCACCGGATCGCTCTACGGCATGTTCGCCGCAGGACGGTCCCGGTCGGACGTATGCGCAGTCCGCCGCCTCCACAGCGGCGTTCCGGCGAAGGCGTTCGGCCACCCATGGACTGACGACGCGCGCGGCCGGGCCGCGCCTTGGGGGATGCCGCGATGACCGATCGCATTATGGAGTTTCTGCGCCGACGCCGCGAGGAAGGCCGCGACAACGGGCCTTGCCTCGTCGTGGACCTCGATGTCGTGCGCGACAATTACAACGCTTTCGCGAAGGCTCTGCCGGACACGCGCGTGTTCTACGCCGTGAAGGCGAACCCGCAGCCGGAAGTGCTGAACCTGCTCGCGCGTCTGGGCTCCTGCTTCGACACCGCCTCGGTGGTGGAGATCGAGCAGGTGCTGGCGACCGGCTGCGCGCCCGAGCGCATCAGCTTCGGCAACACGATCAAGAAAGAGCGCGACGTCGCGCGCGCCTATGCGCTGGGCATTCGCCTTTTCGCGGTGGATTGCGAGGCGGAGGTCGAGAAGATCGCGCGCGTGGCTCCCGGCTCGAAAGTGTTCTGCCGCATCCTGTGCGACGGCGACGGCGCCGAATGGCCGCTGTCGCGCAAGTTCGGCTGCGCGCCTGAAATGGCGACCGGCGTGCTCGAACATGCGCATCGTCTCGGCCTGCAGGCCTATGGCGTGTCTTTCCACGTGGGTTCGCAGCAGCGCAATCCGCGCATGTGGGATGCGGCGCTCGCGGCGTCCTCCGCGATCTTCCGCGAGCTCGCCGAGCGCGGCATCCACCTCCAGATGGTCAATCTGGGCGGCGGCTTCCCGACGAAGTACCTGAAGGACGTTCCGGCCGTGAAGCAATACGGCCAGGCGATCTTCCGGTCGCTGCGCAAGCACTTCGGCAACCGCATTCCCGAAACCATCATCGAGCCGGGCCGCGGCATGGTCGGCAGCGCCGGCGTGATCGAGGCGGAAGTGGTGCTGGTGTCGAAGAAGTCTGCGGACGACAAGGTGAAGTGGGTCTATCTCGACATCGGCAAGTTCAACGGGCTCGCCGAGACCATGGACGAGATGATCCGCTATCCCATCCGCACGCCGGTCGACGGCGAGGAGACGGAGCCCTGCGTGATCGCCGGCCCGACCTGCGATTCCGTCGACGTGCTCTACGAGAAGGAGCCCTATCTCCTTCCCGTGAGCCTCGAGGTCGGCGCGAAAGTGCTGATCGAGGGGACGGGCGCCTATACGACGACCTATTCGGCCGTCGGCTTCAACGGCTTCCCGCCGCTGGAGACGCACGTCATCTGACGGCGCGGGCCTGCGGGCCTGTTCTGGATCGCGCGGCTCGCGCGCGGTCCCCTTCACCGCAATCGTCCCGAACGGCCCCACGGGGTGCGAGGGTCGCTGACCGCCTCAAGGAGGGTCGGATGACCTTGTTGCGTCGCGCGCCTTCGCGCGCCAAAAATCCGCTTGCGCGCCTGCGCCTGAGGACCGCTTTCGTCCGCCCGCGCAAGGGCGCGCGCGCCCCGAATTACGCTTTCGCGCTGCTGCGCCCGCATGCGGGGCGTTCGCCGCTTGTCATCCGCGAGGAGCGCGCCGGCGACGTCTGCGCGCGCGAGCGCCTGCTCGACGAGGCGTTCGGCCCTGCGCGTTTCGCCAAGACCAGCGAGGCGCTGCGCGCCGGGCGTGCGCCCGCGCGCGGGCTTGCGCTCGCCGCCTTTCATGAGGGCGCCCTGGTGGGCACGGTTCGTCTGTGGCCGGTGGATGCGGGCGGCGCGCCCGCGCTCCTGCTCGGCCCGCTCGCGGTCGCCCCCTCCCATCGCGCCATGGGCGTCGGGGGCGCGCTCATGCGCATGGCGCTCGCCCGCGCCGCCGCGCTCGGCCATCGCGCCGTCCTGCTCGTGGGCGATGCGCCCTATTACGCGCGGTTCGGTTTTTCCGCTGCGCTGACGCGCGATCTCGACCTGCCGGGCCCGGTGGAGCGGGCGCGCTTTCTCGCGCTTGAGCTCGCGCCGGGCGCGCTTGCGAAAGCGCGCGGGCTCGTGCGGCCGACGGGCGCAAGCGCCGAGGGCGCAGGCGCCTTGGCCGCGTGAGCGGCATTCCTCGTTGACGGGGCGCGCCCCGTTTGGTTCATCCACCCAGGTTCAGGGCGACGCCACCGGCGGCTCCCTGCGGTTTCAGGAGATTTGGCATGGCGAATTGGCCCGTTCACGGACGCATCGAGGGTCCGGTCGTGATGATCGGCTTCGGCTCCATCGGCAAGGGAACGCTGCCGCTGATCGAGCGGCATTTCCAGTTCGACAAGGCCCGCCTCGTGGTGGTCGATCCCGACGATTCCGACCGCGCCATCGCGGAGAAGCACGGCGCGCGCTTCGTCAAGCAAGCCGTGACGCGCGAGAATTATCGCGAGCTGCTGGGGCCGCTGCTCACCGCCGGCGGCGGGCAGGGCTTTTGCGTCAACCTGTCGGTGGACACGTCTTCGCTCGCGATCATGGAGTTCTGCCGCGAGATCGGCGCGCTCTATATCGACACGGTGGTGGAGCCCTGGCCGGGCTTTTACTTCGACAAGTCGATGGGGCCGGAGAAGCGCACGAATTACGCGCTGCGCGAGACCGTGCTCGCCGCGCGCCGCAAGAATCCCGGCGGCGTGACGGCCGTCTCCTGCTGCGGCGCCAATCCGGGCATGGTGTCCTGGTTCGTGAAACAGGCGCTGGTGAACCTCGCGCGCGATCTGGGCGTGAACGCGCCTGAGCCGAAGAGCCGCGAGGATTGGGCGAAGCTCGCGCAGACGCTGGGCGTGAAGGGCGTGCATATCGCCGAGCGCGACACGCAGCGCGCGAAAAGCCCCAAGCCCATTCAGGTTTTCGTCAACACCTGGTCGGTCGAGGGCTTCCTGTCGGAAGGCATGCAGCCTGCGGAGCTGGGCTGGGGCACGCATGAGAAATGGACGCCCGCCAATGCGTCGGGCCATGCGGAGGGTTGCGGCGCCGCGATTTTCCTCAAACAGCCGGGCGCCAATACGCGCGTGCGCTCCTGGACGCCGACCGCGCAGGCGCAATACGGTTTCCTTGTGACGCATAACGAGTCGATCTCGATCTCGGATTATTACACCGTGCGCGACGCGCAGGGCCGCGCCGTCTATCGCCCCACCTGCCATTACGCCTATCATCCGTGCAATGACGCGGTGCTCTCGCTGCATGAATTGTTCGGCCAGGCGGGCGTCGTGCAGGAGAAGCAGCACATTCTCGACGAGAACGAGATCGTCGACGGCATCGACGAGCTGGGCGTTCTTCTCTACGGACACGGCAAGAACGCCTATTGGTACGGCTCGCAGCTCTCCATCGAGGAGACGCGCCGCATCGCGCCCTATCAGAACGCGACCGGCCTGCAGGTCACATCCGCCGTTCTCGCGGGCATGGCGTGGGCGCTGGAGAATCCCAACGCCGGCATCGTCGAGGCCGACGAGATGGATTATCGCCGCTGCCTCGAAGTGCAGACGCCTTATCTCGGCCCCGTCGTTGGCGTCTATACGGACTGGACGCCGCTGGCGGGACGGCCCGGCTTCTTCCCCGAAGACATCGACGAGAGCGATCCCTGGCAATTCCGCAACGTGCTCGTGCGCTCGGGCGACGCGCCCTTGCAGGAGAAGCCGGAGCTGAAGAAGTAAGCAGCCGCGCAGGCTTTGCGCCCGCGTTTCACGAAAGCCCCGTCCGCCTGCGCGGGCGGGGTTTTTGTTTGGCCTAGAGCCAGCCCTTGCGGCGGAAATAGACGAAGGGCGCGACGCCGACCGCGATCATCAGCGCGATGGCGAAAGGATAACCGAAGGTCCAGTCGAGTTCGGGCATGTGACGGAAGTTCATGCCGTAGATCGAGGCCACCAGCGTGGGCGGCATCAGGCAGACCGAGGCGATGGAGAAGATCTTGATGATCTGGTTCTGCTCGAGATTGATGAGGCCAAGCGTCGCGTCGAGCAGGAAGGTGATCTTGTTCGACAGATAGGTCGCGTGATCGGTGAGGGAGGACACGTCGCGCTGGATCGAGCGCACCCGCTGGCGCGCCTCCTTGATCGCGCGCTTGCCCGCATCCTCGGAAATCGCGGTGTGATAGGTGAGCAGCCGCATCATGCTCACAAGGCTTTCACGCACGATCGAGAGCAGGTCGCCCTCGCGGCCGATGTTCACAAGCACCTCGCGAAAGTCGCGGGCGCGGTTGTGCGCGCGCCGGTTGGCGTCGCGGAACACTTCCTGCGAAATCGCGTCGATCTTGCCGCCCACGCGCTCCATCACGTCCGCAATGCGGTCGATGAGCGCCTCGAGCAGGCTGAGCATGACCTGTTCGCCATTGGCGCAGGCGGCGGCGCCGGGGCGCTGGGCGCGGGCGGCGAAGGTTGCGAAGGGGCGCGGCTCGGCGTAGCGCACCGTCACCAGCGTCGCGCCCTTGAGAACGAAGGTGATCGGCGTGACGATCGGCTCCTCGTCGAGATGGGCCAGCGCGGCGATGGTCATGAACTCGCCGCCGTCCTCGCTGTAGAGACGCGAGGAGACTTCGATCTCCTGCATTTCCTCGCGGGTGGGGATCGACACGCCGATGAACCGCTCCACATAGCGGTCTTCCTCGGGCGTGGGGTTGAGAAGGTCCGCCCAGACGATCGCGCCCGGCGGAAGCGGCGTGGCGAGGTCCGGCCCCACGGTCACGTCGTGGGGCGCGAGGCTGTCGGGTTCGCGAACGTAGATGCGCAGCATGGCGTGTCTCGCTGCGGCGGAATCGCCGGCCGGACGGGCGGGTTGTTCTGCGGCCGGGCCGCAGCGCCTCGTGCCAGCATCGGGCGGCCGCGTCAATGCGCCTCCCATGGCGGGCGCGTCCCTTGGCTGGCGGCGTCCGCGAATCCCGCGCCGGGGACGGCCGCCTTGCTTTGGCCGGCATTGTTCGGTCATTCTCATGCGAATCATGAGACCGTCGTTTCGCGCCCTCACTGTCCTCGCCGTCTCGGGCCTGCTCGCGCTCGTGTCGCTCGCGCTCGTTTCGCTTGCGTCTGCGCCTGCGCGCGCCCATCCGCATGTGTTCGTGGCCGTCAAGAGCGTGCTGCTGTTCGCTCCCGACGGGCGGATCACCGGCGTGCGCCATTCATGGACCTTCGACGACATGTATTCCGCCTTCGCCACCCAGGGGCTGGGCGGGCGCATCGGCAAGCCCAGCGAGGCGGAGCTGAAGGAGCTGGCGCGCGTCAATGTCGAGCAATTGGAGGATGCGGATTTCTTCACCTTCGTGCGCGCAGGCGGGCGCAAGGTGGAGTTCGCGCCCGCCACCGATTATGCGATCACCCTCGACGCCAAGAAAATCGTGACGCTGCATTTCACTGCGCCGTTCAAAGAGCCGGCGAGCGCCGGCAAGGCTTTCGCGATGCAGGTTTACGATCCCAGCTATTTCGTCGCTTTCGATTTCGAGAAGAACGCGCCCGTCGCCCTGAGCGGCGCGCCGGCGGGATGCAGCCTGTCGGTGGTCGCGCCGCCGCCGCTGCTGGCGGAGGACAAGCAGAAACTGAACGATTCCATGGGGACCAATGTCTCCCCCGGCGCCGACTTCGGGCTCAAGCTCGCCAGCCGCGCCGTCGTCGCCTGTCCGTGAGCATGAGCGCGCCATGACCCGTCCGCGTTCCCAGCTCGCCGCGACCGCCCTGGTCCTTGGGCTTGCGGCGCTGGCCTGCGCCGCCTTCGCCGACGCCTACGCCCATCAGCTGCTCGCGCAGGCGAGCCCGCCCGCGCGCAATCCTTTCGACATGGGCCTGCGCGAGGGCGGCGGACCGCCGACGAGCGGCTTCGCGGCGTGGATCCTGTCCGAGCAGATGCGTTTCGAGCGTATGTTGTCGGGCGCCGTGCGCGCGCTGCGCGACGACGTTGGCGCCCTGTGGACGCTGCTTGGAATCTGTTTCGCCTATGGCGTGTTTCACGCCGCCGGCCCCGGCCACGGCAAGGCGGTGGTCGCCTCCTACATGTTCGCCAACGAAAGCTCGCTGCGGCGCGGAATCGTCATCTCCTTTCTCGCGGCGGGCCTGCAGGCTGTGGTCGCGATCGTCATCGTGGGCGTGCTCGCATGGGCGCTGAACGCGACGGCCGCGCGCATGAAGGAGGTCGCCAATCTCGTCGAACTGGCGAGCTATGCGGGCGTTGCGGCGCTCGGCCTGTGGCTGACCTGGCGCAAGGGCGGCGCGCTCGCCGCCGCGCTTGCGCCCGCTCGCGCCAAGAATCACGATCATCACGATCACGCGCACCACGATCATGCCCATCACGATCACGCGCACCACGACCATGCGCACCATGATCACGCGCATCATGATCATGCGCACCACGATCATGCGCATGACGCCCATTGCGGCCATTTCCATGCGCCCGCCGCCGAGACGCTGGGCGAGGGCTTCACCTGGCGCGGCGCGATCGCCACGATTTTCGCCGCCGGCGCGCGGCCCTGTTCGGGCGCCATTCTCGTGCTCGTTTTCGCGCTCGCGCAGGGCATGTTCCTCGCTGGCGTCGCGGCCGCCTTCGCGATGGCCTTCGGCACGGCGCTGACGACAGGCGCGCTCGCCGCTGTCGCAGTGGGCGCGAAAGGCCTTGCGACGCGCTTCCTTGGGCAGGGCGAAGGCGGCGGCCGCGGGCTTTTGCTTGTGCGCGCGCTGGAGACCGCGGCCGCGTTGTTCGTTCTCTTCCTCGGGGCGAGCCTGCTGCTGGGCGCGCTTTTGCGCTAGAGGCCGAGCGCGTCGCCATCCGCGCGCGGATCATGGGCGCCATGGATGCGCCCGTCCGGGCGGCGCACGAGCAGGCCGGCATGGCCGAACAGGTCCGCGAAGGCTGCGGGTTGTTCCTCGACCTCATGGCCCGCGCGCCTCAGCTTCGCGATGAGCGAGGGATCGAAACGCGCTTCGCATTTCAGCGTGTCGCTGTCCTCGCCCCATGTGCGCCCGAGCAGGAAGCGCGGCGCCTCCACCGCCTGCGCGGGATTGGCGCCCATGCGCAGGCGCGAGAGAACCTGCGCCTGGAATTGCGGCTGTCCGTCGCCGCCCATCGCGCCATAGACCGCGACGCGTCCATCGTCGAAGGCGATGAGCGGAGGGTTGAGCGTGTGGAAGGGCCGCAGGCCCGGAGCGAGCGCGCGCGGCGCGCTTTCGTCGAGCGAGAAGGCGCAGCCGCGATTGTTCATCAGCACGCCGGTGGCCGGCAGCACGCAGCCGGATCCATATTCCCAATAGGTCGACTGGATGTAGGAGACCGCGAGGCCGTTCGCGTCGATCGCGCCCATCCACACTGTGTCGCCGGGATCGAATTTCACAGGCCAGGGCGCTGCGCGCGACATGGAGATGCGCGCGGCCGCGCGTTCGAGCGCCTGCGGCTCCAGCCATTGCGCGACGTCGTCGGGGGCGCGCATCGGATCGACGCAGGCGAAGTCGCGCACGGCGAAGGCGCGTTTCGTCGCCTCCACGAGCCCGTGGGCATGTTCGAAACTCTCCGCGCGGATTTCGCCGGCGTCTTCGATGAGCCGTTCGAACATGCCGAGGATCATCAGCGAGGCGAGGCCTTGCGTTGGCGGCGGCGCGTTGAAGACGCGCGCGTCGGACAGGCGCACGTCGAGGGGCGGGCGCCAGCGCGCCTGCGTCTTCTCGATGTCGGCGCGCGCGATGGGCGCGCCGATGCGCGCGAGGTCGGCGGCGATCTCGCGGCCTACGTCGCCGCGGTAGAAATCGCGCAGGCCCGCATGGGCGAGGCGTTCCAGGGTGGCGGCGAGCCGTTCGTCCTTGCGCATATGGCCTTGCGGGGCGCGCGCGCCCTCCACGAGGAAGGCCTCGCTGAATCCCGGGGCCGTCTTCAGCGCCTCGAACAGATGCGGCTGCGTGCGCGCCTCGCTGGCGGAGACCGCGTAGCCGTCGCGCGCGCAGGCCATGGCGGGCGCGAGCAGATCCGCCAGCGCCAGGCGGCCGCCCAGCGCCGCCGATAATTCAAGCGCGCATCGCCAGCCGTCCACGGCGCCGGGCGTGGTGAGCGCGGCGAGCGGCCCGCGCTCTGGTATCTTCTTCTCGAAGCCGAGGTCGAAATAGCGACGGATCGTCGCGCCGGCCCCCGCGAAGCCGCAGGCCTCCAGCGCGCGCACGCGCCCGCCCGGTTCGCGGATCAGCCAGACGCCGTCGCCGCCCAGAGCGTTCATGTGCGGATAGACGACCGCGATGGTCGCCCCCATGCCCACCATGGCCTCAATGGCGTTCGCGCCCATGGCGAGCAGGGTGCGGCCGGTTTCGGCGGCGAGCCGGTGCGGCGCGGCGACGGCGGCGACGGCGAACTCAGGGCAAGAGGTCATGTGGCGGGGCGTCATGTGGCGGGGCGTCATGTGCCTGGGCGTCATGGAGCGGCTTCAGGGGCCGGAGGTGATCGCCTCGGCTTGCCCGAGGCTCGCCGGTGATATAGGTCAAAGGGCGTGCGCGGAGGCAAGTCCGCGCCGCGCCCGACCCGAATGGAGCCCGTCTTGTCCGAGAAGAAGCCGATCAACTGGCGCAATGTCGTGACGATTTTCAGCGTGGCGATCCTCGTCGGCACGGAGCTGATCGGCATGACGTGGGCGGCCGGCTGGGCCATCGGCGGCCTTCTGGGCCTGCCGCCGATCTTCCGCATCGGCTTCGAGATCGTGGGCGGCGCGCTGGGCGCGGTCGGCCTTTATTATTTCGTGCGCGCGGCGCTCAAGGTCGAACCCCTGCGCGGCTGAGGCGTCAGGCCTGCGCGGCCTCGATCGGCCGGCCGTAGGTCTGGCTCCATTTCTCCGCGATCTCCGCCGCCGGCGCCTCCTCGCTGAGGAAAACCGACACGCTGCGCAGCGCCTCGCGCGCCGGCCCCCAGCCCGTGAGCCGTTCGTAATGCGCAGGCTCCAGCGCCAGCACGTCGGCCTGCATTCCCGAGAGCGCCTTCGTCAGCTCCATGGGATCCTCGCCGTCCATCAGCGCCGCGGTCGTCGCGCCCAGATGGAAGGCGGCGAGCTGCGCGAACAGGCCGGTGCGCGTCGCGCAGGACAGGCTGCAGGCGATGGCGCGGGGCGCGCCGGCCTGCAGACGCTCTGTCATCCAGCTCGCATATTCCATGGCGGCGCGAGCGGCCTGCGCATGGGAGGTCTCCTCGGCCTGCGCGCTCTCTGGATCGGGGAAGCGCAACAGGGCCGGATCGTCCGGCTCGACGCCTGCCGGTTTCAGCGCCTGTCCCGCGCCCCAGTCGACGAATTCGGCGAAGGGCAGGGTGGCGGGCAGGGTGTAGGGTTTCACCCGCCGCTTCACATAGCGCAGCGAGAGATTGGCGAGCACGCCGCGCCAGCCGCTGAGGTCGCCAGGCGAGACGATGATCGCCCGCTCCAGCGTTTCAAGCTCCTCAAGCGCGGCGTAGATCAGATGCGCGCAACCATTGAGCACGAAAGCCACGCGCGCGCCCGAGCCATTGAGCTGGCGGACGAGCGCTTCGGACGTGCTGGCGGGATGCAGGATGGTGGCGACGAAGCCGCCGGCGAGCACGCCGAACAGGATCGGCGCGCTGGCCATGACATTTGGCGCGAAGATCGCGACGCGCTCGCCTTTCTTCATGCCGATGCGTTGCAGGCCGGAGGCGATGGCGCGCGCATGGTCGGCGATTTCGCGAAAGGCGAGCTGCGCGCCGAAACTCACGCGCGCCGGCCGCTCGGCGTTATGGCGCGCGGCTGTTTCGAACAGATCCACCAGGGTCGCCGGCGCGTCGCCGACGAGGACGTGCGATGGGTTCGTCGGCGTCATGCGTCATGCACCTCCCAGACACAACGCAGGCGGGCTCATTCTTTGGTCTTGAGGTCTTTCAACTTGGCGAACACCGAGTCGACGTCGAACTCGTCCTCCTCGTCGCGCGCGCTGGCGGGCGCGGCGGGGGTCGAGAACACGTTGTCGCGCGTTAGCTCCTCGGGCTCGCTGTCGTAACCGCGCGGACCGGTGGTGATCTCCGCGGGGGCGAGGGTCGCGCCGGCGTCAGGCGTCTGCGGGCGATCCTTGTTGGCGCGCGCCACTTCGAAGTCGAGATCGATCTGCGAGCACAGGCCCAGCGTCACCGGATCCATCGGCGTGAGGGAGGCGGAGTTCCAGTGCGTGCGGTCGCGGATGGCCTGAAGCGTCGTCTTGGTGGTGCCCACGAGGCGCATCACCTGCGCGTCCTTCAGCTCGGGATGGTTGCGCAGCAGCCAGAGGATCGCATTGGGGCGATCCTGCCGGCGCGAGAGCGGCGTGTAGCGCGGGCCGCGCGTCTTCTTCACCTCCGGCAGGCGCACCTTGGAGGTGGCGAGCTGGAGCCGGTAGTCGGAATCCTTCTCGCCCTTTTCGATCTCGTCGCGGGTGAGCTGGCTCGAGGTGATCGGGTCCTGACCCTTGATGCCGGCGGCGACTTCCCCGTCGGCGATGCCCTTCACCTCCAGCGGGTGCAGTTTGCAGAAGTCGGCGATCTGATCGAACGTCAGCGACGTGTTCTCCACGAGCCAGACGGCGGTCGCCTTCGGCATCAGCGGTGCGTTGCTCATGTTCTGCTCCTTCGGCGCAGGGCGCCCGGCTTCAATGCGATCAGGCATGGGGGATCGGGCTCCGGCCCGGCCGAGGCGAAGCCTCCAACGATCATCCATGCGGGAATGACCCGTTATATAGGCCGGGGCGGGGCGCAGCGCAACTTGCAGCCCAATTCGGCGTCCGCTCCGGCCTCTTGACCCGCTTCAGCCCGCCTTGCGGATCGCTTCCGCGCGCTCATAGGCGCGCTGGACCGCCGGCCGGGCGCGGATCGCCGCCACCCAGCGCTTCACATTGGGGTGATCGTCGAGGCTGATCTTGTGACGCTCATGATTGACGATGGTGGGGTAGCAGGCCATGTCCGCGATGGAGTAATCCGATCCGCCCAGATAGGCGGTGCGGGCGAGCTGGCCGTCCATCACCTTATAGAGACGCTTGAGCTCGTTGAAGGTGCGCTCGGCGGCGCCGGGGTTCTTCTCGGCCATTTCGCCCACATAGACGTTGGCCTGGCCGGAGGCGGGCCCAAGCCCCCCGATCTGCCAGAACACCCATTGCGTGACCCGCGCCTTGCCGACCGGATCGGCGGGCAGGAAGCGCCCGGTCTTTTCGGCGAGATAGAGCAGGATCGCGCCGGACTCGAACACGCCGAGCGGCGCGCCGCCGCCCGCCGGCGCGCGGTCGAGAATGGCGGGAATCTTGTTGTTGGGCGAGATTTTCAGAAATTCTGGGTCGAACTGCTGTCCTTTCTGGATGTTGACGGGCCGCGCCGCCCAATCGGCGCCGCCTTCCTCCAGAAACAGGGCGATCTTCTGGCCATTGGTCGTCGGCCAGTAATGAAGCTCGATCATGGTCTCCTCCCTTAAGATCGTTTCGCCTTGAGATCGTTTCGCCTTGGGGGCGTCTTGATGGACGCACTATATAACCTGTGCGGGCCAGGCGAAGGCCCCCGTCAGCGAGGGCCGGCATGAGCGACAATCCCTTTTTCGAAGACTGGTCGACCCCTTTCGGCCTGCCGCCCTTCTCGCGCATTCGGCCCGAGCATTTCGCGCCCGCCTTCGCGCGCGCGCTCAAGGACCATGAGGCGGAGATCGCCGCCATCTCCGCCCAGGCGGCGGCGCCTGATTTCGAAAACACAATCGTCGCGCTGGAGAAGGCCGGTCGCGCGCTGCGTCGCGTCTCGCGCGTTTTCTGGAACCTCTCCTCTGCGGATTCCAACGAGGCCCTGCAGGCGGTGGAGCGCGACATGGCTCCCCGGCTCGCCGCCCATGGCGCGGCGATCTACATGAACGGCGAATTGTTCGCGCGCCTCGACGCGGTCGCCGCCGCGCCGCAGGGGCTCGACGCGCAGCAGGCGCGCGTGCTTGCGCGCATCCATAAGGATTTCATTCGCGCCGGTGCGCGTCTTGATCCTGCGCAGAAGACGCGGATGAAGGAGATCGTGGAGCGGCTCGCGGCCCTGTCCACGCAATTCGGCCAGAACGTGCTGAAGGACGAATCCGATTTCGTGATGGAGCTTGGCGAAGAGGACGTCGCGGGCCTGTCGGGCGGGCTTAAGGCGAGCGCGGCGGAGACCGCACGCGCGCGCGGCCTCGCCAGCCCTTACGCGATCACGCTGTCGCGCTCGCATGTGGAGCCGTTCCTCGCCAGCTCTGCGCGGCGCGACCTGCGCGAACGCCTGTTCAACGCCTTCGTCGCGCGCGGCGCGCGCGGCGGCGGCGCCGACAATCACGCCATCATCGCGGAGATCGTCGCGCTGCGCGCGGAGAAGGCGGCGCTGCTCGGCTATGCCACCTATGCGCATTACAAGCTCGACGACACGATGGCGAAGACGCCTGAACGCGTGCGCGCGCTGCTCGATCAGGTGTGGGCGAAGGGCCGCGCCCGCGCGCTCGCCGAACGCGACGACATGCAGGCGATCGCCGAGGCTGAGGGCGCCAATTTCCCCATCGCCGCTCACGACTGGCGCTATTACGCGGATAAAGCGCGCGCCGCGCGCTTCGCCATCGACGAGGCGCAGGTGAAGCGCCATTTCGAGCTTGAGAACGTGCGCGCCGCCGCCTTCGATGCAGCCGGTCGCCTGTTCGGCCTGACCTTCGAGGAGAAGACGGGGCTCGATCTCTATCACCCCGACGTGCGCGCCTTCGAGGCGAAGGACCGTGACGGGCGCCATGTTGCGCTTTTTCTCGCGGATGATTTCGCGCGCCCCTCCAAGCGCAGCGGCGCATGGATGAGCGCCTTCCGCTCGCAGGAGAAGCTCGCCGGCGACGTGCGCCCCATCATCCTCAACGTGCTCAATGTCGCAAGTCCGGGCGCTGGACGCAGTGCGCTACTCTCGCTCGACGAGGCGCGCACGCTGTTCCATGAGTTCGGCCATGCGCTGCACGGCATGTTGTCGGACGTGACCTATCCGCGCATCTCCGGCACGAGCGTCTCCTCGGATTTCGTCGAACTGCCCTCGCAATTGTTCGAGCACTGGCTGACGACGCCCGAGATTCTGCGCCGCTACGCGCGCGATTACGAGACAGGCGCGGAAATGCCGGAAGATCTCGTCGCGCGCATCCGGGCGATGAACGCGTTCAACCAGGGGTTCGCGACGGTGGAATATTGCGCCTGCGCCTATGTGGACATGGACTTCCACGCGCTCGCCCATCCCGCGCACATCGATCCCGCCGCCTTCACGAAGGCCCGGCTTGAGGCGATCGCCATGCCTGCGGAAATCGCCATGCGCCATGGCACGCCCCATTTCGCCCATGTCTTTTCGGGCGAGGGCTATTCGGCTGGTTATTATTCGTATCTGTGGTCGGAGACGCTCGACGCGGACGCGTTCGACGCTTTTCTGGAGACGGGGGACGCTTTCGATCCGCAGGTGGCGGAGCGGCTGCGCGCCTTCATCTATTCCGCAGGCGGCATGCGCGAGCCCGACGAGGCCTATATCGCGTTCCGCGGGCGCCTGCCGACGCCCGAGGCTTTGTTGCGCAAGCGCGGGCTCGCCGACGCTTGAGCCCGCGGGCTCAGGCGAGCGTCAGCACGATCTTGCCGATGTGCTGGCCTTCCTCCATGCGCTGATGGGCGCGCGCGGCCTCGCGCAGGGGGAAGGTCGAATCGATGATCGGCCGGCACTTGCCCTGCGCGAAGAAGGGCCAGACCTTTTCCTGAAGGCTCTGGGCGATGGCCGCCTTCTGCTCCACCGTGCGCGGGCGCAGCGCAGAGCCCGTATACATGATGCGCTTGGCGGAAATCGGCCGCAGGTCGAGCTCCGGGATCTTGAAGCCCTGCTGGAAGGCGATCTGCACGACGCGCCCGTCCATGGCCGCGCATTCGAAATTGCGCTGCACATAGGAGCCGCCCACCATGTCGAGCACGAGGTTCACGCCCTTGCCGCCGGTGGCCGCTTTCACTTCCTCGACGAAATCCTGCGTGCGGTAGTTGATCGCAAGGTCGGCGCCGAGCTTGCGGCAGGCTTCGAGCTTCTCCTGCGATCCGGCGGTGACGATGATCTTCGCGCCTACCGCCTTGGCGAGCATGATCGCAGTGGTGCCGATGCCAGAGGATCCGCCATGCACGAGCGCGGTCTCGCCGGCGGCGAGCCGGCCCGTCATGAAGGCGTTCACCCAGACGGTGAAGAACGTCTCCGGCACGGCGCCGGCCTCGATCATCGAAAAGCCTTGCGGGACTGGCAGCGCATGGGTCTCGTGCACGGCGCAATATTCCGCGTATCCCCCGCCATGGGCGAGCGCGCAGACCTTGTCGCCGATCTTGTGGCGCGTCGCGCCTTCTCCGATCGCGACGACCTCGCCGGCGATCTCGAGTCCGGGCAGGTCGCTTGCGCCGGGCGGGGGCGGATAGCGGCCGATGCGCTGGGCGACGTCCGGGCGGTTCACGCCGGCGGCGGCGACCTTCACGAGAATCTCGCGCGCGCCGGGCGCGGGCACGGGCCGCGTCTGGGGCTGCAGCATTTCCGGTCCGCCCGGCGCCTGAATGGCGATGCAGGTCATCTCGGCTGGAATGGACATGCTAGACCTCGCGTTTCCTTTTTCCCTGAGAGCGTGCGTAGCGCTTGCGGCGCCTGCGCGCAATCGGGGCCGCGATGACAGGCGCTCGCGCGCGCATTACACTGCTGTGGTTCGAGCCTCGCGCCCGGGAGGTCCAAATGAGCGCCGTCGAGAATGATCCGTTCGCAGCTCCGCCGCGCCGCAAGGTCGCGCATGAGATCGGGGAGGCGCTCGATTTCCTGTCGGCGGACGAATTGCGCGCCCGCATCGCCCTCCTGCAGGAGGAGATCGCGCGGCTCGAGGCGGCCGCGCAGGCGCGCGACGCCTCCCGGCGCGCCGCCGACGCCTTTTTCAAATCGTGAAGCCGGCGCTTTCCGCATCGTAATCGCACAGCTTACGATTCATCGCGCGTTAACGCTTCTGGTTCACCATAAGCTTGTCCCGATCTTCGGGGCCGGGCGGCCTGCGTCGCCCCGTTTGACGCCTCCCTGTCACCAAACTTCAAGAGCCGCCGCCCCCTGCGGCTCTTTTTTGCTCCGCGCGGCGGGGGCGAGCCTTCATGCGTTCTGTCAAACGCTTGACCGGGGCCAGTAACCTTAACGGAGCTTTAAGGGCGCGCGGCCCGAATTCGGCGCTAGGATCGATCCATCACAAGCCTTGCCGGCGGCTCGCCGGCGCTTTGGTCATGGATGGATTGGTTCGGCATGTCGGCGTTCAGCGACAACACCGTGCAGTTCGGCCACAGGCTCGCCTCCTCGGAGGCGTTCAAGAGCCTGTTCCGCGAAGGCATGCTGCTCGTGGAGGAGGCGGCCGAATATCTTGACGGCGCGGGCCGGGGCGAATCGCGGACGCTCGCGCGCGCTGAGGCGCTCGCCTACGCATCCGAGAGCATGCGTCTGACCACGCGGCTCATGCAGCTCGCCTCCTGGCTGCTGCTGCAACGCGCGGTCAACGAGGGCGAGCTGACCCTCGCGCAGGCCGCAGCCGACAAGCATAAAGTGAAACTCACCCGGCAGGAGGCGGCCACCGACGGCGCCCTGTTCCAGCGCCTGCCGATCAAGCTGCAGGACCTCGTGCAGCAATCCCTGCGCCTGCAGGAGCGCATTCTGCATCTCGATCAATTGCTCTACGCCCGCAAGGCGGAGACCGCCGCGGCGACAGGCGGCGCGATTGGGCTTGAGGAGCAGTTCGCCCAGCTGCGCCAGGCCTTCAGCCCCACGGGCCCCAATTGAGGGCGGGCGCGCGAAGCTGAAAAACAAAACGGCCGGGGAAAACCCCGGCCGTTTTCGTCTGGGCGCGCGGCGCTTTTCTTACTTGCGCTGGCCGATCGAGCCGAAGCGCGCGTTGAAGCGCGAGAGGCGGCCGCCGCGGTCGAGCAATTGCTGCGTGCCGCCGGTCCAGGCCGGATGGGTCTTGGGGTCGATGTCGAGGTTGAGCGTCGCGCCCTCGGACCCATAGGTCGAGCGGGTCGTGAACTCGGTCCCGTCGGTCATGACGACCTTGATGACATGGTAGTGCGGATGGATGTCGGCTTTCATGGCGGCGGTCCTTGGCGGTCGTTCGCATCCGTCCGCGGCGGGCCGCGGAGAATGGCGAAGCCGCAGCGCGGGGCTGCGGCGAATGTCTGTCCCAATGGGGTGGCCCTTCGGGGATTGGCGGCTCCTATACATGAGGGGGCCGCGGGAAACAAGGCGAGGCCGGTTTCGCCCCCGGCCCAAGTGTCGTAAACAGGCCCGATGACCACGGTCGAACCACAAGCCGCTGCGCCGGACGGCGTTTCGGGCCTCCGCCCCAGGGCCTCGCTCAAGGCTCTCCTGCCGCTCGCCCCTTACGCCCTGCGCCGGCGGGGCCGGGTGCTTGCGGCTCTTGCCGCGCTCGTGGTGGCCTCGGCCGCGACGCTGACGGTGCCGGTCGCCGTGCGCGGCATGATCGACAACGGCTTTTCCGGAGAGAGCGCGGGCGCGATCGATCTTTATTTCGCGGCCATGGTGGCCGTGGTGGGCGTGCTCGCGGTCGCCTCGGGCCTGCGCTACTACCTCGTGATGACGCTTGGCGAGCGCGTGGTGGCCGATCTGCGCGCGGATGTGTTCGCCCATCTTCTGCGTCTCGACGCGGCCTTCTACGACACTGCGCGTTCGGGCGAGCTCGTCTCGCGGCTCACCGCCGACGCCACGCAGATCAAATCCGCGTTCGGCTCCTCGGCCTCCGTCGCCTTGCGCAACGTGTTCATGTTCGCCGGCGCCATCGCCATGATGGTCTATACGAGCCCGAAGCTCTCGGGCCTCGTGCTGATCGCCATTCCCGTGATCGTCCTGCCGCTCGTGGCGTCGGGGCGTTCAGTGCGTGCGCGCTCGCGCCGTGCGCAGGACACGCTGGCGGAAGCCTCCGCCTTCGCCGCCGAAAGTCTTGGCGGCGTGCGAACCTTGCAGGCCTTTACCGCGGAGCCGGCTGCTGGCGGGCGTTTCCGCATCGCCGTCGAACAGGCCTATGAGGCCGCGCGCAGCGCCATGGCCGCGCGCTCGCTGCTCACCGTCGTCGCCATCTTCCTCGCCTTCGCGAGCGTGATCGGCGTGTTGTGGCTTGGCGCGCAGGACGTGCTGGCCGGGCGGATCACCGGCGGGCTGTTGTCGCAATTCGTGCTCTACGCCGTGTTCGGCGCGAGCGCGCTTGGTCAGCTGTCGGAAGTGTGGAGCGAGATTTCGGCCGCCGCGGGCGCCGCCGCGCGGATCGCCGATCTGCTGGAGACGAAGCCTGCCATCAGCGCGCCCGCCGCGCCGGCGCGCGCGCCCTCGCCCCCGCGTGGCGAGATCGCTTTCGAGGACGTCGGCTTTTGCTATCCCACCCGGCCGGAGGCGCATGCGGTGCGCGGCCTGTCCTTCCGCGTGCGGCCTGGCGAAACGGTTGCGATCGTGGGTCCGTCCGGCGCGGGCAAGTCCACGATCTTCCAGTTGCTGATGCGCTTCTACGATCCGCAGCAGGGACGCATTCTCGTGGACGGCGTGGACGTGCGCGATTTCGATCCGGCGGAGCTGCGCGCGCGCATCGGCCTCGTGCCGCAGGAATCGGCGATCTTCGCCGCCACGATCGACGAGAATATCGCCTATGGGCGCGCGGGCGCTACGCGCGCGCAAGTGACGGACGCCGCGCGCCGCGCCGCCGCCGACGAATTCATCCGCGAGCTTGCGGACGGCTATGACGCGCGCGTGGGCGAGCGCGGCGTCACGCTTTCGGGCGGACAGCGCCAGCGCATCGCCATCGCCCGCGCGATTTTGAAGGACGCGCCGATCCTGCTGCTCGACGAAGCCACCTCCGCTCTCGACGCCGAGAACGAGACGCTCGTGCAGGCCGCGCTCGAAAACGTGATGGGCGCGCGCACGACGCTCGTCATCGCCCATCGTCTCGCCACCGTGCTCAAGGCCGACCGCATTCTCGTGCTCGATGAGGGCCGCGTTGCGGAGGAGGGCTCGCACGCCGCGCTTGTGGCGCGCGACGGACTTTACGCGCGTCTCGCGCGCCTGCAGTTCGACGCGGGCGCCAAGGCGCTCGCCCTTTAGGCTCAGACGCGCTCCACGCAGATCTTGTCGAGCCGTTCGCCCGCGCGCCAGCGGCGCAGATTGTCGGCGAACATGCTGGCGTGGGAGGCGCCGATTCCCGGCCCGCCTGCGCCCGCGATATGTGGGGTGATAAGCGTCTCGTCCATGCTCCAGAGCGGATGGTCGGGGGGCAGCGGCTCCTCCTCCATCACGTCGAGCCCGGCGCCCGCGATGCGCTTCTCGCGCAGCGCGTCCACAAGCGCGGTCTCGTCCACGATCAGGCCGCGCGCTACGTTGACGAGCACGGCGCGCGCGGGCAGGGCGTCGATGACGGCGCGCGAGACGATCGCATGGGTGGCCTCGTCATAGCCGGCTGCGACCATCAGCGCGTCACAATCCGCCGCGGCTTCGATGAGCCGTTCGCGCGGCAGCAGCGCGTCGAAATGATCGAGCGGGCCGCGTGCGCGCGTCACGCCCGTCACGCGCATGTCGAAGGCCTTCGCCTTGCGCGCGATCTCCTGACCGATCGCGCCGCAGCCCAGAATGAGCAGGCGCTTGCCCGCGAGATTGTCGAGCATCGGCGTCACAGCGTCGCGCGACCATGCGCCCTGCGCGCGGGCGCGTTCGGTGAGGCGCACGCGGCGCATCAGGCCGAGCAGCAGGAACATTCCATGCTCCGCCACCGCGAAAGCGCGCAGGCCCGCGACATTGGTGACGGTCACGCCCTTGGGCAGGCCGTTGCCCTGCGCCTTGTCGATGCCCGAGGTGAGGAACTGGATCCAGCGCAGGCTCGCGCCGTGGGCGCGAATCGTCGCGGCGTTCTCGGCCGAATAGGCGCGGTTGGTGGTGATGAGGACCTCCGCGCCGGCGAGGGCGGCCTGCAGCGGCGCGCCGCCGCCCTCCGCCACCCGCATTTCGAGGCCGGGGAACGTGTCCATGAGGCGCAGGAAACTCTCCGGCGACCCGTGGGGATTGAAATAAGCGGCGATGGTCATGCGGCCTCCCTTGCGCGCAGACTACCGGGGAAAAGGCGCCCGGGCGAGGCCGGAGGCGGGGGTCCGCCGCATTTGCGCCATTAACCCCGCATTAAGCACGTCGGGCGTTCGCTGAAATGCGACGCCTCGAAAAAAGCGTCCGGAAAGGTTGATGGAACCTTCGCTTAACCATCCGGGCGGTAAGGCTTCGGGCAGGATCCGCGGCGTCGACGCGCCTCGGAGCCGGCCTATCCGGCAGCACAGGAGTTTCGGAATGACCATTTTCACCAGCGCGCGCGTCCTGCGCATCGCGGCGGCGTTGACGGCGGCCCTGGCGATCTCCGCCTGCTCGAAAAATCCCAGCGAAGATCCCAACGCCCTCGGCGGGCTTGGCGGACGCGCCGGCGCGGCGACGCCGGGCAGCCAGCAGGATTTCGTGGTGAACGTGGGCGACCGCGTCTATTTCGAGACCGATTCGGTCGAGCTGACCTCGCAGGCGCAGGCCATCCTCGACAAGCAGGCCCAGTGGCTCGCCCAATATCCGCGCTATTCGATCACCATGGAAGGCCACGCCGACGAGCGCGGCACGCGCGAATACAACTTCGCCCTCGGCGCCCAGCGTTCGGAGGCCGCGAAGAACTATCTCGTCGCGCGCGGCGTGCCCGCCAGCCGCATCCGCACCATCAGCTACGGCAAGGAGCGTCCGGTGGCGGTGTGCAACGACATCTCCTGCTGGTCGCAGAACCGTCGCGCCGTCACGGTGCTCGGCGGCGCAGGCGCCTGACGCAAGACCTGCGTCTCCTGAACGGCCGCAGCGGTCCTCCAGCCGCTGCGGCCGATTCGTTTTCGGGCGCAAACGCCCCATTTTGGCCATGGGCCGGCCTATTCTGCCGCGCAACACTCTTGTAAGGCTGCCGTTTGAAGCCTGTCGGGAGCCCCGCTCCGGCCTCTGGAACGACCCTATCCATGTCTTTCGCCCTGCGTCCCGCGCTCCGCGCGCTCCTGCTCCTCCTCTCCCCCGCGCTTCTCGCCGGCCCTATGGCCGCGCCCGCCCGCGCCCAGTTCTTCGAACGCTCCCAGCCCCAGCCTCAGGCTGACGTGGGCGCGCTCATGCTGCGCATCGACCGGCTGGAGCGCGAGGTGCGCGCCCTCACGGGCCAGCTTGAGGAGACCCAGTTCCAGCTGCGCCGCCTGCAGGAGCAGACCGGCCGGCCGCCGCAGGCGGAGGAGCCGCGCGCTCCCGGCCGGAGGGGGGAGATGTTCGATCCGAGCCTCGGCCAGCGCGGCGAGGCGCCGGGCGGGCGCAGTCCGCTCGACGGGCGGCCGGGCGTCGCGGGGCCGCTGGGCGGGGCGGTCGCCGGCGATCCGGCCGAAGACCCCAACGCGCCTCTCGATCTCCTGAATCCGCGACGTCCGCGCGCGCCCAACGCGGGGCTTGCGCCCGGCCCCTCGCCTTTGGGCCAGACGCCGCCTTCCGCGCCGCTGGCGAGCGGGCCGGCGCCGGCCATCGCTGCTGCGCCGTCGGCTTCCGCCGAGCCGCCCGCCCAGCCGACGGTGAGCGGCCCGCGCGCGGAGTATGAGGCGGCGCTGGCGCAGGCGCGCGCCAACCAGCTCGACGCTGCGGAGGCGAGCCTCGCCGATTTCATCGCGCGCTATCCGTCAAGCCAGCTCGCGCCCGGCGCCATGTACAATCTCGGCGACGTCTATGCGCGGCGTGGACGCCATCGCGAGGCGGCCGAACAATTTCTGAAAGTCTCCACCGATTTCTCCAAAAGCCCGCAGGCGCCGCAAAGCCTGTGGCGGCTCGGCCAGTCGCTCGAGCGCCTCGGCGCGAAGGAGCAGGCCTGCGCCGCATGGGCGGAGATCGGGCGCAAACATCCCGGCGCCTCCGCCAATGTGAAGGCCGGCGCCGAGCGCGACATGAAGCGCGTGCAATGCTGAGCGCGCGCCGGCGCGACGAAGCGTTCGCGCCGTTCGCACGCGCGTCCGGCCTTCTGCTCGCGGTGTCGGGCGGGCCGGATTCGCTGGCGCTTCTGAAACTCGCGCTCGACTGGCGCGTCGCGCGCGGATCTTCTGCGCCGCCTGTTTTCGCCGCCACCGTCGATCATGGATTGCGCGCGGCCTCGCGCGCGGAGGCGCAGGCGGTCGCCGACGCATGCGCGCGGCTTGGCGCGCCGCACGCCATTCTCCCATGGGAGGGCGAGAAGCCGCTGAGCCGCGTGCAGGAGCGCGCGCGTTCGGCGCGTTACGCCTTGCTGCACGCCCATGCGCGCGCGCTCGGCGCGGACGTGGTGATGACCGCCCATCATCTCGACGATCAGGCCGAGACCTTGCTGATGCGCATGGCGCGCGGCAGCGGCGTGGCCGGGCTTGCGGGCATGCGGTGCGCGACGCCGTTCAGCGGGCTCACGCTCGCGCGCCCGCTTCTCGACGTGACGAAGGAGGAGCTTGTCGCCCATTGCGCGGCGCATGGCCTGACGCCTTTGGAGGACCCTTCCAATTTCGATCCGCGTTTCGCGCGCGCCCGCATCCGCCGCCTGTCCGCGCGTCTGGCCGCCGAAGGGCTCACCGCGCAGCGGCTGGGCGAGCTGGCGCGCCGGGCCGCTCGGGCGGAGGACGCGCTGGCGCGCGCGGCGCAGGCCGCCGCCGACCGGCTGATCCGGCGCGGGCCGGAGGGGGCGGCTTTGTCCTTCGCCGCTCTGGCGGAGGAGCCGGAGGAGATCGGCCTGCGGACGCTCGAGGCGATGGTCGCCGGGCTGGCGCCCGCCGCGGCCGGGGCGGCCCCCGCGCGCCTGCAGCGGCTTGAGGCCGCGTTCGAGCGCCTGCGGCTGGCGCAGCGGGAGGGGCGCGCCCTGCGCGTGAGCTTCGCCGGCGCGGTGCTGACGCTCGACCGCAAGGGCGGGCTTGCGGCGCGTCCGGAGGGCCCGCGCCGGCGCGGGCGGGCGGCTGCGGGCGAAAAGCCGCAATCCGTTCACGCAATCGACGAAAAGCGGGCGCGTGATCAATCATGCTCGGGCGCTTCCCTTGGCAAGGGGGCTGCGCGCGCCTAGATTAAATGATCAGCCAGCGGCGCCAGGGTCCGGCGTCTCGCTGCAGCGCATCACCCGGCAGGATCTACGGCAGGACGCAATGAATCCCAATGTGCGGAACTTCGCTCTCTGGGTGATTATCTTTCTTCTGGTGGTGGCTCTGGTCATGTTGTTCCAGAACCCCTCCCAGCGGGAGCTTTCCCAGCAGATCACCTTCAGCCAGCTCCTGAGCGAGGTCGACCAGGGCCGCGTGCGCGAGGTGACGATCTCCGGGCCGGAAATCTCCGGCCATTTCACGGACAATCGTCCCTTCTCCACTTACGCGCCGAACGATCCGTCGCTGGTGCAGAAGCTTTATTCCAAGAACGTCTCCATCGCGGCCCGCCCCCCGCAGGAGGGCAACAGCTGGCTCGTGACGCTTCTCGTCAACGGCCTGCCGCTGATCGCCTTCCTCGGCGTGTGGATCTTCCTGTCGCGCCAGATGCAGGGGGCCGGCGGGAAAGCCATGGGCTTCGGCAAGTCGAAGGCCAAGCTCCTCACAGAGGCGCATGGGCGCGTCACGTTCGAGGACGTGGCGGGCATCGACGAGGCGAAGGAGGACCTGCAGGAGATCGTCGAATTCCTGCGCGATCCGCAGAAATTCCAGCGGCTGGGCGGGCGCATTCCGCGCGGCGTCCTGCTGGTCGGCCCGCCGGGCACCGGCAAGACGCTGACCGCGCGCGCGGTCGCCGGCGAGGCGAACGTGCCCTTCTTCACCATTTCGGGCTCGGACTTCGTCGAGATGTTCGTGGGCGTCGGCGCAAGCCGCGTGCGCGACATGTTCGAACAGGCCAAGAAGAACGCGCCCTGCATCATCTTCATCGATGAAATCGACGCGGTCGGGCGTCATCGCGGCGCGGGCCTTGGCGGCGGCAATGACGAGCGCGAGCAGACGCTCAACCAATTGCTCGTCGAGATGGACGGCTTCGAGCCGAACGAAGGCATCATCATCATCGCCGCGACGAACCGGCCGGACGTTCTCGACCCTGCGCTGCTGCGTCCGGGCCGTTTCGACCGCCAGATCGTCGTGCCCAATCCCGACGTGTCGGGCCGCGAGAAAATCCTGAAAGTGCACGTGCGCAAGGTGCCGCTGGCGCCGGACGTGGACCTGAAGGTGATCGCCCGCGGCACGCCGGGCTTCTCGGGCGCGGACCTGATGAACCTCGTCAACGAGGCGGCCCTGCTCGCCGCGCGCCGCAACAAGCGCGTGGTGACGCATCAGGAATTCGAGGACGCCAAGGACAAAGTCATGATGGGCGCCGAGCGCAAGTCGATGGCGATGTCCGAGGAGGAGAAGAAGCTCACGGCCTATCACGAGGCGGGCCACGCCATCGTGGGCCTGTTCGTGCCCGCCGGCGTGCCGGTGCACAAGGCCACGATCATTCCGCGTGGGCGCGCGCTCGGCATGGTGAAATTCCTGCCCGAGGGCGACCGCTATTCGATGAAGTACAAGGAGTTCACCTCCCAGCTCGCGGTCGCCATGGGCGGGCGCGTGGCGGAGGAGGTCACCTTCGGCAAGGAGAACATCACCTCCGGCGCCTCGGGCGACATCGAACAGGCCACCAAAATGGCGCGCGCCATGGTCACGCGGCTCGGCTATTCCGACGAACTGGGCCTCGTCGCCTATGGCGAGAACCAGGAGGAAGTGTTCCTCGGCATGTCGGTGGGCCGGCAGCAGAACATTTCCGAGGCCACCGCGCAGAAGATCGACGCCGAAGTGCGCCGGCTGGTGGACGAGGGCTATCAGACCGCCCGTCGCATCATCACCGAGAACAACGAGGGCTTCACGACCATCGCCGAGGCGCTGCTCGAATTCGAGACGCTCACCGGCGATGAGCTGAAGGACCTGCTCAACGGCAAGCGCCCCACGCGCGAGCCCACCGATGAGCCGCCGGCGCCGCGCGCCTCCGTCCTGCCGACGACCAAGCCGCGTCCGCCCCGGGCCGAGCCGGACGCGGGCGGGCTGGAGCCCCAGCCCTCGGCCTGACCGGCGCATGTCTTGAAATTGCGAAAAGCCCCGCTCATGCGGGGCTTTTTTGCGCGCGCCGAATATCAGGGTCCTTGCCAAATCATTCGTTTTGCGGCTCAGTTCTGGCGAGCAGAACACGAGGGAGGGTTCCATGTCGCATTACAGCAAGCGCGCGTTCGGCGCGCTATTCGGCGCGTCTCTGGCGCTGGGGCTCGCCGCAGGCGGCGCGCAGGCGCAGAGCTCGCCCACGCCCGGCTTTCCCAACAAGCCGCTCCGCCTCATCACGCTGACCACGCCCGGCGGCTCGCTCGACATTCTCGCGCGCATGATCGCCGACGAGATCGGCAAGCAATGGGGCCAGCAGGTGATCGTGGAGAACCGCGTCGGCGCCGGCGGCAATATCGGCGCGGAGGCGACCGCGCGCTCCGCGCCCGACGGCTATACGATCGGCATGGTGACGGTCTCCACCCATGGCGTGAATCCCTCGCTCTACGGCGACAAGATGCGCTTCGATCCGGTGAAGGATTTCGCGCCGATCATCCTCGCCGCCGAACTCAAGAACGTCGTCGTCGTGCATCCCTCGGTGCCGGCGAAGAACGTGCGCGAACTCGTCGATTACGCGCGCGCCAATCCCGACAAGATCTCCTTCGGCTCCGCGGGAACCGGCACGACCCAGCATCTGGCCGGCGAGATGGTGAAGATGATGGAGGGCGTGAAGATGCAGCACGTGCCCTATCGCGGCGCCGCCGCCGCCGTGCCGGATCTTCTGTCGGGCCAGCTGCAATTGATGTTCGTCTCCATCCCCGACGTGATCTCGCACATTCAGGCGGGCACGCTGCGCGCGATCGGCGTCACGTCGAAGGAGCGTTCGCGCTCGCTGCCCGACGTGGTTCCCATGGCCGAACAGGGCTGGAAGGATTTCGACGTGCGCGGCTGGTTCGGCGTCGTCGCGCCGGCGGGCACGCCCAAGCCGATCGTCGACCGCTACCATGCGACGATCAGCGCCATGCTCGCGCGCCCCGACATGCGCGAGAAGCTCTTCACCATCGGGCTCGATCCGCTCACGAGCACGCCCGAGGAATTCGCCGCCTTCATCAAGTCGGAGGTGGAGAAGTGGGGCCCGGTCGTGAAGGCCTCGGGCGCCAAGGTGGAATAGGCGCGGCCGGGGCAGGGCCATGCGCGCGGGGACGCGCGCGGTCCTTTCAACGACGCGCGGGGACGCGCGCGGTCCATTGATTGATGCGCGCGGGGACGCGCGCGGTCCTTCCAACGATGCGCGGGGACGCGCGCGGTCCATTGATTGATGCGCGCGGTCGGCTTGCGAATATGGACCGCGCGCGTCCTCGCGCGCATGCAGCGCTCAGTCCGGCGTCCAGGCGCCTTTGGCGAGCCAGGTCTCCAGCATCCAGAAATGGTCGCAGCCGAAAAAGGGCTCGCCGTCGGCGATGACGAAGGGCACGCCGAACACGCCGGCGGCGACCGCGCTCTCCACGTCGCGGTGCAGCGCCTGCTTGGTCTCCTCGAGTCCGATGGCGTGTGTGAGCTCATCGAGATCGATGTCGAGCGCGCGCGCCTCCGCCTCCCAGGATTGCGGCAGGGTGAAATCCTCGCTGCGCGTCCATAGTTTCTCGAACATCGCCATGGCGAAACGCTTGGCGAGCTGCGGGTCGCGCGCCTTCAGCCAGACATAGGCGCGCATGGCCTTGAAGGACGTATGTCCGCGCAGGCCGTGCATGCGCAGCGGCGCGTTCCACAATTTCGCGAGGCGTTGCGCGTCGTGGGCGAGATAGGGCCCTTTCAGCGGATATTCGGGCAAGGGCTTCATGCCCATCACCTTCACCACCGTCACGCCGACGAGCACGGGCTTCCAGTCCGTCGTGCGGCCGTGGCGGGCGGCGAGCGCGTCGATGCGCGTGGCCGCGAGATAGGCGAAGGGAGAGAAGACGTCGAAATAGAAATCGATCGGCGGCTTGCTCATGGGCGCGCCTCCTGTTCGGCGACCAGCGTCTCGCGCAATTTCACCTTGGCGATCTTGCCGAAGCCGATGCGCGGCACGTCCTCGACGACGCGGATCTCCGCGGGCCGCTTGAACTTCGCGAGGGAGGCGAGGCAATGGGCCTCCACGCGCGCGCGCAGGGCTTCGGGCGCGTCGGCGCCTTGCGCGGCGATGACGAAGGCCACCACGCGCTCGCCCCATGTGGCGTCCGGCGCGCCCACCACGGCGGCTTCGCGCACGCCGGCCACCTGCATGATGCAGGCCTCCACCTCGCCGCCCGACACGCCTTCGCCGCCGACCTTGATGACGTCCTTCGTGCGGTCGGCGAATTCAAGCCAGCCGTTCTCGAGCAGGGTTACGCGGTCTCCGGTGATGAAGCGTCCGCGCGCGTCGAACGCCTCGGCGGTCGTGCGTTCGTCGTTGAAGTAATCGCGGAAGATCGACAGGCCGCGCACGCCGCCGACGAACAGATGGCCCGTCTCGCCGGGCCGAACGGGCCGGCCGTCGTCGTCCTCCACATGGATGCGGTAGCCCATCGAGGGCCGCCCGATCGAGCGCGCAGGCTGCGGCGACCAGGGATCGCCGACGATCCCCTGCGCCACCATTTCCGTCATGCCCCAGCCGGTGAGCTCGCGCACGCCGAAGCGCTGCGTGAAGGCGGGCGTGTGGTTGGCGGTGATCCACATGCGGAACGCATGCGCGGGCGGATCGCTCTGGCCGAGCACGCTCGAGGTGAATTTCACCTGCGAGGCCATGGTGGCGCGATGCTCCATCGCGACAGGCCAGAAACGGCTCGCCGAGAAGCGCGGTTGCAGCACCACGGTCGCGCCGGCGAAAAAGGCGCCGAGGAAAGACCACGAGAAGCCGACCACGTGAAAGAGCGGCAGGAAGATCTGATACACGTCGTCCGCGCGCACGCCTTGCTGGGTGGCGGCCATTTTCGCGCCCCACAGAATGTTCGCGTGGGTCCACACCACGCCCTTGGCGCGCGCCGTCGTGCCGGTGGTGAACAGGATCAGCGCAGGGCTCAGCGGGTCAGGCGCGCGCGCGGGCGCGGGATCGGCGAACAGCGCGTCGAGCCGGGCGGAGGCGGGCGCGGCGCATGCGGGCGGCGCGCCTGCGTCATCCTGCGTGCAGACCACGAAGGACAGGCCCGGACAGGCGGCGACCATGTCATAGAGGCGCGGCTGGGTGAGCGCGGCGCGCGCGCCCGTCGCCTCCACGAGGTCGCGCACTTCCGGCGCGGCGAGCGCGGGATTGCCCAGCACGGCGACTGCGCCGATCCATGCGCAGGCGAAGCGCATCAGCAGGGTCTCGGGGCAGTTCTCCAAAAGAATGAACACGCGCTCGCCGGGCTTCACGCCGCGCGCGAGCAGGCCGCCGGCGAGGCGCGCCACGTCGGTTTCAAAGGCGCGCCAGCTCCATGCGCGGCCTGCGCCTTCCAGAGGCGCCCAGATGAGAAAGGGCTTGTCGGGGTGGGCCTGCGCGCGTTCGCGCAGACAGGAGGCCGCGTCCATTCCCGCGAAGGGGTGCAGAAAAGCCTCGTCCTCGATATGCGGCGACGTGATGCGCGTCATGGTTTGCGCCTTGTCCTTTGCGGTCTCATCCCGGTCCGCAGCGTCGTTGCGCGGCGGACGACGTTCTCATTCCCACGCGGCCGGGCGGGCTTCCTGCAGCCGTCCGCCGAGGCGCACGGGCGCGATCATGGTCGCAAGGCCGGAGGCGTCCGTCTCCACCGCGACGCCGCACACGGTCGCAGGCCCTTCCGCCGGCTCGAAACGTCCAGAGGAAATGCGCCGCGTGAAACGGTTCAGCGGTTCGGCCTTGTTCATGCCGATCACGGAATCGTAATCGCCCGTCATGCCCGCGTCGCTCTGATAGGCGGTGCCGCCGGGCAGGATCTGCGCGTCGGCGGTGGGCGCATGGGTATGGGTGCCCACCACAAGCGAAGCGCGCCCGTCGCAGAAATGGCCCATGGCGTATTTCTCGCTCGTGGTCTCCGCATGAATGTCGACGATGGCGGCGTCGCAGCCGCGACCCAGCGGGCAGGCCTCCAGTTCACGGTCGGCGATGGCGAAGGGATCGTCGAGCGGATCCATGAAAATGCGGCCCATGAGATTCATCACGAGCACGCGCGCGCCGTTATGCGCCTCGATCAGGTTCACGCCGCGCCCGGGCGTGCCGGGCGGAAAGTTCGCGGGCCGGATGAGGCGGGGCTGGCGCTCGATAAAGACGAGCGTCTCGCGCTGGTCCCATGCGTGGTTGCCAAGCGTCACGCAATCGGCGCCCGCGTTGACGAATTCCTCGCAGATGGTTTCGGTGATGCCGAAGCCGCCGGCCGCGTTCTCGCCATTGACGCAGACGAAGTCGAGCTTCCAGCGCGCGCGCAGGTCCGGCAGCGCGTCCACGAGCGCGTGGCGCCCCGCGCGGCCCACGACGTCGCCAATGAAAAGCATGCGCATGCAGCGCTCCTATTGCGGTTCGCCCGCGCGCCAGGCGAGCGAGCAGTCGATGAGTTCGTTTTCGGTGAGGATGAAATCGAGCGGCTGGTCGTGGTCTTCCTCCGGCGCGCGCGCGATCTCCTGGCAGGCGAATCCCACGCCGATCGCAGGCGCGGGGCGGCGTGCGCGGATGCGCGCGAGCGTGGCGTCGTAATAGCCGCCGCCATAGCCCAGCCGATAGCCGCGCCGGTCGAAGGCGGTGAGCGGGGTGAAGATGAGATCGGGTTGAACTTCGGGCAGGCTCGGCGCGGGTTCGGGAATGCGCATCGCGCCTTCGACCATGGGCTGGCCCTGGCGCCAGCGGCGGAAGACGAGCGGCGTTCCCGGCGCGCCCGCGCAGGGCAGGCCGACGACGATCTCGTGATAGTCGCAGGCGAGGGCGAGCAGCAAAGTGTCGGGCTCCGTGCCAACCGGCCAGAACAGGGCCACGGTGCGCGCGAAGGCGCGGCGCGCGAGGGCCACGCCCTCCAGCGCCAGCCGCTCCGCGAAGGCCTCGCGCACGGCCTGCGGCGTTTCGGCGCGCCGGGCGAGGGCTGCGCGGCGCAGGGCGCGCTTGTCTGATGCGGGATCGACCATGCCCGCTCGCTAGCACAATCCGCGCGGGCGCGGGAGGGCGCAGACCGCATGGCGCGCGAGCGTTTTGCGCGCGGTCTGGGGTGTCGCGGTCTGGGGAAGCGCGGAGCCACATGAGCCGTGGGACATCGATCCCGGGAACCTACAAAGTAGGTGGGCGCCGTGTGCCCAGGTCCACGGACGAGGGCAGGGACAGCTCCCAAGAGATCGATAAGGCCCCGGAAATAGTGTCCACACGCGATCCGCAGCCCCGCCCGGTCAATGTAGGGGAGCGGCGGGCGAAAAGCCAGCGCTGGCGCGGCCAAGGGGCGCGTTCAGGGCTTGCGCCAGCGGCGCGTTCAGGGCTTGCGCCAGCCGGCGTTCATCTGCTGGGTCAGGCCTTCGATGCGCGCGGAGGCGGCGTCGAGCGCTTCGGCGAGCGCGGTGGCCCAGCCGTCGGTGGCGTGGAGCGCGGCCTCGCGCGTCTCGTTCACGCTGGCGACCTCCGCCTGCAGCGCCTCGATCTTGCGGCGGGCCTCGGACATTTCGTCGGCGATGGTGATCGCCGCCATGACGGTGAGGCGCTGGTCGCCGATCTCGCCGAAAGCGCGGCGCATCTCCGCGATCTTGGCGTCGATGACGCGCGCCAGCTCTTCCAGATGGGCTTCCTCGCCGTCGTTGCAGGCCATGCGATAGGGGCGGCCGGCGATGGTGACGTTGACCTGCGCCATCGTCTCAGCCCTCCCGCGCCGCGCGGGCGGCGTCCAGCACCGCGCGCACCTGGGCGCTCGCGCGCTCCACGCGCTGGCGCACGTCCTCGTTGGCGTGGCCGAGCGCGCGCGCCCGCGCCATGGCGCCGTCGAGCTCGGCGGCGAGCCGCGCGCGGTCGTCCTGCATGACGGAAAGCTCGTCCTCGAGGTCGGCGCGCACTCTGTCGGCGACGGCCAGCCGTTCTCCGGCCGCCTCGAGCTGGTCGAGGGCGGAGGCGAAGCGTTTGAGCGAGTCTTCGAGTCGGACGGGAAGCTTCATGCGCGGGCCATTAGCGGCCCCTTGCGGGGCAGGGTCAACGTCGGTTTTCCGCTTTGCCCACAGGTGAATCGCGGCCAAGCCCGGCGTAGCGCCGCAAGGCGGGCGGCTGCGCTTTGACAGGCCCCGGCGAGGTGTTAATGGAAACCCCGTTCCGGCCGCCGGGCGCGTTCCGCACGGCCTTTCCCGCGTCACATTTGGAAAGCCGACATGACGATCTCCCACACCCCCATGGCCAACGCCATCCGCGCGCTCGCCATGGACGCGGTCGAGAAGGCGAAGTCCGGACATCCCGGCCTGCCCATGGGCGCCGCCGACATCGCTACAGCCCTGTTCACCCGCGCGCTGAAATTCGATCCGCTCGACCCCAAATGGCCGGATCGCGACCGCTTCGTCCTGTCCGCCGGGCACGGCTCGATGTTGCTCTACGCGCTGCTGCACCTCACCGGCGCGCCGGAAATGACCATCGACGAGCTGAAGAACTTCCGTCAGCTCCACTCGAAGACGCCGGGCCATCCCGAGAACTTCATCACCTCCGGCGTCGAGACGACCACCGGCCCGCTGGGGCAGGGAATCGCCACCGCCGTGGGCATGGCGCTCGCCGAGCGCATGCTGAACGCCGAATTCGGCGACGTGGTGGACCATCGTACCTATGTGCTGGCCTCCGACGGCGACCTGATGGAGGGCGTCAGCCAGGAATCCATCGCCATCGCGGGCCATCTCAAGCTCAACCGTCTGATCGTCCTGTGGGACGACAACGGCATCTCCATCGACGGGCCGCTGTCGGTTTCCGACTCCATGGACCAGCTCAAGCGCTTCGAGGCGGCGGGCTGGGCGGCGACCCGCGTCGACGGCCACGATCAGGACGCCATCGGCGCCGCCATCGAGGCGGCCAAGGCCTCCGACCGGCCGAGCCTCATCGCCTGCAAGACCATCATCGGCTATGGCGCGCCCAAGCGGGCGGGCACCGCCAAGTCCCACGGCGAGCCGCTGGGGGCGGAGGAGATCGCCGGCGCGCGCGCCGCGCTGGGCTGGCCGCATGAGCCCTTCGTGATCCCGCAGGACATTCTGGACGCCTGGCGCGCGGTGGGCGCGCGCGGCGCCGCCGCCAACGCCGCCTGGAAGGCGCGTCTGGCCGACATGGACGGGGCGCGTCGCGCCGAGTTCGAGCGCCGGCTCTCCGGTCAATTGCCGCTCGCCCTGAAGGCGGCCGCCCAGCACTACAAGAAGAAGATCGCGGAGGACGCCGCCGAGATCGCGACCCGCAAGGCTTCCGAGGCCGTGCTCAACGCCCTTGCGCCCCATGCGCCCGAACTCGTCACCGGCTCGGCCGATCTCACCGGCTCCAACAACACCAAGGTCGCCGCCACGCCGGCGGTGGCGCCGGGCGCTTACGCCGGGCGTTTCGTGCACTGGGGCATCCGCGAGCACGGCATGGCGGCGGCGCTCAACGGCATGGCGCTGCACGGGGGCTACATCCCCTCGGGCGCGACCTTCCTCGTGTTCGCCGATTACATGCGCCCGTCGCTGCGCCTCGCCGCGCTCATGGGCCTGCGCCACATCGAAGTGCTGACGCATGACTCCATCGGCCTCGGCGAGGACGGGCCGACCCACCAGCCGGTGGAGACGATCGCCAGCCTGCGCGCCATGCCGAACCTCAACGTCTTCCGCCCCGCGGACCAGACGGAGACGCTGGAATGCTGGCAGCTCGCGCTCGAGGCGCGCGGCACGCCTTCGGTGCTCGCGCTGACGCGGCAAAATCTTCCGCAGGTGCGTAAACAATTCGTCGAGGCGAACCTCAGCGCCGGCGGCGCCTATGAATTGTCGCCCGCCAATGGCGCCGCGCAGGTGTCGCTGTTCGCCTCGGGCTCGGAGGTCGCGATCGCGCTCGAGGCGCAAAAGCTGTTGGCCGCCAAGGGCGTCGCGGCGCGCGTCGTCTCCGTGCCCTGCATGGATCTGTTCCTTGCGCGCGACGTTTCCGAACGTCAGGCGGTGATCGGCTCCGCGCCGGTCAAGGTCGCTATCGAGGCCGCCGTGCGCATGGGCTGGGACGCGATCATCGGCGCGGACGGATCATTCATCGGGATGGATGGCTTCGGCGCGAGCGCGCCCTACAAGACCCTTTACGAATATTTCGGCATTACGGCGGAGAAAGCGGCTCAGGCTGCGCTCGACCGGCTGAAGCGATAAGGCGGCGCGCCGCGCGCACCCTGCGCGGCGGTCGCAAGACAAGGATCGAAAGAACAAGGATCGGAGAAAAGAGCCATGGCTGTGAGGGTCGCTATCAACGGGTTCGGGCGCATCGGCCGCAACGTTCTGCGCGCCATCGTGGAATCGGGCCGCACCGACATCGAGGTGGTCGCCATCAACGATCTCGGGCCGGTGGAGACCAATGCGCATCTCCTGCGCTTCGACTCCGTCCATGGCCGCTTTCCCGCAGACGTGAAAGTCTCCGGCGACACGATCGACGTGGGCCGCGGTCCCATCAAGGTCACCGCCATCCGCAATCCCGCCGAACTGCCCCATCGCGAGCTCAAGGTCGACGTCGCGCTGGAGTGCACGGGCATCTTCACCTCGAAGGACAAGGCGAAGGCCCATCTGGACGCCGGCGCCAAGCGCGTGCTCGTCTCCGCGCCCTGCGACGACGCGGATCTCACGGTGGTCTTCGGCGTGAACCACGACAAGCTGACGAAGGATCACCTCGTCGTCTCCAACGCCTCGTGCACGACGAACTGTCTCTCCCCCGTCGCCAAAGTGCTCAACGACACGATCGGCATCGAGCACGGCTTCATGACGACGATCCATTCCTACACCGGCGACCAGCCGACGCTGGACACGATGCACAAGGACCTTTACCGCGCCCGCGCGGCGGCCCTGTCGATGATCCCCACCTCCACCGGCGCGGCCAAGGCGGTGGGCCTCGTCCTGCCGGAGCTCAACGGCAAGCTCGACGGCGCGGCCATCCGCGTGCCTACGCCCAACGTCTCCGTGGTGGACCTGAAGTTCACCGCCAAGCGCGCGACGACGAAGGACGAGATCAACAACGCCATCAAGCGCGCCGCCTCGCAGGAGCTGAAGGGCGTGCTCGGCTACACCGACGTGTCCAACGTCTCCATCGACTTCAACCACGACAGCCATTCCTCGGTCTTCCATCTCGACCAGACCAAGGTGATCGACGGCACGTTCGTGCGCATCCTTTCGTGGTACGATAACGAATGGGGCTTCTCGAACCGCATGGCCGACACCGCCGTCGCCATGGCGAAGCAGATCTGACATCGGGGCGCGGTCACAAGGCCGCGCCCTTTTTCTTTCGCCCGCACCGCATCAGCAGCAGGCCTGCGCAGGACAATGCCCAAATTCCGTTCGCTCGACTCAGCCGATTTTCAGAACAAGCGCGTATTGCTGCGCGTCGACCTCAACGCGCCGATGGAGAACGGCAAGCTCGCCGACGCCACGCGCATCGAACGCATCGTTCCCACGATCCATGAAATCGCCGACAAGGGCGGCAAGGTGATCCTGCTGTCGCATTTCGGCAGGCCCAAGAACGGGCCCGATCCTGAGAATTCGCTGCGCATCCTCGTCGATATCATGACCCGCTATGTGGGCCGTCCCGTCGGCTTCGCGACCGACTGCATCGGCGCGCCGGCGGAGCAGGCGGTGGCCGCGATGAAGCCCGGCGACATCCTGCTTCTTGAGAACACGCGCTTCCACAAGGGCGAGGAGAAGAACGATCCCGCCTTCGTCGCGCAGCTCGCAGGTCTCGGCGACCTTTATGTGAACGACGGCTTCTCCGTCGCTCATCGCGCCCACGCCTCCACCGAGGGCGTCGCGCGCGTGCTGCCGGCCTATGCGGGCCGCACCATGCAGGCGGAGCTTGAGGCGCTGGAGAAGGCGCTGGAGAATCCCGCGCGCCCCGTCGCCGCCATCGTCGGCGGCGCCAAGATCTCCACCAAGCTCGACCTGCTCGCCAATCTGGCGAAAAAAGTGGATTTCATCATCATCGGCGGCGCCATGGCGAACACGTTTCTCGCCGCGCAGGGCAAGGCCGTCGGGAAATCGCTGTGCGAGAAGGACCTTCTCGACACCGCCCGCAAGATGGTGGAGGCGGCCAAGGCCGCCAAATGCGAGATCGTGCTGCCCAGCGACGCGGTGGTCGCGCGCGAGTTCAAGGCGCATGCGCCCTCCCACGTGGTGAGCGTGGACAATGTGGGCGCGGATGAGATGATCCTCGATGCGGGCCCGCGCTCGGTCGTCGAGGTGGAGCGCATTCTGGGCATGTGCCGCGCGCTCGTGTGGAACGGGCCGTTCGGCGCCTTTGAGCTGGAGCCCTTCGACGCGGCGACCAATGCGGTGGCGAAAACCGCCGCCGCGCTGACCGACGCCGGCAAGCTTGTGACGGTGGCGGGCGGCGGCGATACGGTTTCCGCGCTCAATCAGGCGGGCGTCGGCGAGCGGTTCACCTATGTGTCGACCGCCGGCGGCGCCTTTCTGGAATGGATGGAAGGCAAGGATTTGCCGGGCGTCGCCGCGCTCGGCGCCTGACCCGATCATTGAAACGAACACGCACGCGGCGGCCGCTCAGGCCGCCTTCTTTCGGAGGGAGCACATGGCCCGCATCACGCTGAGACAGCTTCTCGACCACGCCGCCGAGCATGATTACGGCGTGCCGGCGTTCAACATCAACAATATGGAGCAGGCGCTCGCCATAATGGCCGCCGCCGACGCGACCGACGCGCCGGTCATCATCCAGGCCTCGCGCGGCGCGCGCCAGTACGCCAACGACATCATGCTGAAGCACATGATGGACGCGGTGATGGAGATCTATCCGCACATTCCCGTCTGCGTGCATCTCGATCACGGCAACGAGCCGGCGACCTGCATGACGGCGATTCAGGCCGGCTTCACTTCCGTGATGATGGACGGCTCGCTGAAGGCCGACGCCAAGACGCCGGCTGACTGGACCTACAACGTCGACGTGACGAAGAAGGTCGTCAACATGGCCCATCTGGGCGGCATTTCGGTTGAGGGCGAGCTGGGCGTGCTTGGCTCGCTGGAGACCGGCATGGGCGAGAAGGAAGACGGCCACGGCGCCGAAGGCAAGCTCTCCCACGACCAATTGCTCACCAATCCCGACGAGGCGGTGAAATTCGTCAATGAGACGCAGGTGGACGCGCTCGCCATCGCCATGGGCACGTCGCATGGCGCCTACAAGTTCTCCCGCAAGCCCGACGGGGCGGTGCTGGCGATGAACGTGATCGAGGAGATCCATCGTCGCATGCCCAACGTGCATCTGGTGATGCACGGGTCCTCCTCGGTTCCGCAGGACCTGCAGGACGTCATCAACAAGTTCGGCGGAAAGATGCCGCAGACCTGGGGCGTTCCGGTGGAGGAGATCCAGCGCGGCATCAAGAACGGCGTGCGCAAGATCAACATCGACACCGATAACCGCATGGCGATCACCGGCCAGATCCGCAAGGTCCTCGCCGAACATCCCGGCGAGTTCGATCCGCGCAAATATCTCAAGCCGGCGATGGACGCGATGACGAAGCTCTGCAAGGAGCGTCTCGAGCAGTTCAACACGGCGGGTCAGGCCGGCAAGATCAAGCCGCTGCCGCTCTCCGCCATGGCGAAGCGTTACGCGTCAGGCGAGCTGGCGGTGAAGGCTTCCTGACCTTTTGGCTATCCTTCGCGGTGAAGGGCTCGCGCGCGGCGCGGGCCGCATCCGAGCAAAAAAAAGGACCCGGCGTGAAGCCGGGTCAAGTTTGAGCGCGACTCTGGAGAAGATCGCGCCGATCGTCGCAGGGTTCAGAACGTGCGCTCGACGCGCAGGCGGCCGGTGACGTTGCCTTCGCTCTCGCGGCTCACGCGGGTGGTGGGGCCTTCGAAGCCGGCGGGAAGCCCGCCGATATAGCCACGCACGTCCTGGTCCACGCGGGCGTAGAGAACCTCGACGCCGATTTCGAAATTGCGCGTGGGCAGCCAGGCGAATTGCGTGCCGATGTTCCACGCGGTGGCGTCGCCGAAGCCGGAGCGGCCGTTCCACACGCGGGCGCTTGCGGCGGCGGGCGCTTCAATCTGTCCGTAGGAACCGAACACGACGGAACGATATTGCGGCGTCCAATAGTGTTCGAACAGGGCGGCGACGTTCCAGGATTTCACCGTGTCGATGCCGCCGGCTTCCGCGACGACGCTCGGATGGTTGATCACGAAGCCGCCGACGTCGCGGCGATAGGCGGAGGATTTGAACGACGTCCAGTTCGTCGTGTACTCCGTCATGCCGTCCGCATAAGCGGCGGTGAGATAGAGCGCGTCGCCGCGCGCGATGCTGGGCAGGTTGATCTTCGCGCCAACGCCCACGGCCCACACGCCCTTCGAGCGGTCGTATTCGTCGCGCGCCGTGTTGAGCGACACGTCCGCATAGGCGCCCGAGAGCTGGAAGGAGCCCCACGACTGGTCGAGACGCATGTTGGCGACGAGCTGCGGGACCGAATTATAGACGTAATAGGGCGAGAGGCCCGTGGCGTCGGCGATGGCGAGGCCGGTGTCGATGTAGTCTTGCACCGCGACCGTCGCGGAGAAGCCGCCGCCGAACGAGGCTGTGTAAGCGATCTGCTTGGCGCCGTTCGCGAAGGAGCCCCAGTGGCCCGCCCCGTAAAGCAGGCTCGGCATGAACACGAAATTGTCGCGCGCGGCGCCGAAGGTGAATCCGGCGAAGCGGATATAGGCCCATTCGAGCGTCGGCGAGGCCGAGGCGGAGGAGGGGCCGGCGGCGACGTCGAGCACGCCGGTCACGCGCGCGAAGCGCAGGCCGGCGGTGGCCTGCACCGTGCCCCAGGGCGTGTTGGTGCGGGCGTCGAAGTCGATGCGGGCGCGGGCTTCCCAACCCACCACGTTCTGACCGTCCGCGGCGGTCGACAGAACGGGGGCGCCAGTGCTCAGCCGCGCGGGCGTGATCGTGCCGATCAGCGCGCCAGCCGGGATCGTCGTGCCGGCGGGCGCCGCGACATAGGCGTTGGTCTCGGGGTTGTAGATGACGTACTGGCCGGCCGCCACGTCGCCGCCGGCGATCGCCGAGGGGTTCACCCCATAGACGGTGCGGGCGCGTGCGGCGGCGGTTCCCAGCGCGGAATAGGTGTCCTGCGCAGGGACGACGGCGTAGTCGGCGCGCACGCGGCCGCCGATCTTCAGGCAGGTTTCCGTGCCAGGGATGTAGAAGAAGCCGGCGCCATAGGCGTCGCAGATCCTCACATATTCGACAGGCGCGGCCTTCCGGGTCGGGAGGTCAGCGGCCTGCGCGCTCGCGACGGTGAGCAGGGCGGCCCCCGATCCCAGTAGAATTCCCTTAACAAGCCCCATTTTTCCCTCCAGTATGGCGGTGTTCCAGCTGGCGCCTGCGCCAGTTGCCGGACGGCCGGAAATGGCCTAGATTAATCGTACCACGATTAGTTCGTGTTACGATCAATCTTTTGTCGTGATACGAGATATTCATCGCCGTGTTAAGGGGCGGCCGTATGCTTGACGCTGATAAGTCGGGGGATGTGGCAAATAAGCCACTCAGCCAGTCCGATTACGAAGCCCTCGCCCGCTTCCGCCAGGCGCTGCGGAACTTCATGGCCTTCAGCGATTCCCAGCTCGAGGCGCTTGGGCTTGGTCCCCAGCGTTATCAAGCGCTTCTTGCGATCCGGGCGAAGCCGGACGGCTCGCGCGTCTCGGTGGGGGAGTTGGCCGATCTCCTGCTCATCAAGCCCAATACGGCGGCGGAGCTCGCCAACCGGCTGGAGGCGGCGGGCCTCATCGAGCGCGTGCGCGACGCCGCCGACCGGCGCCGGGCGCTGCTGGCGCTCACCCCTGCGGGCGCCGCCAAACTCGACGAGGCGGCGCAGGCCCATATCGCCCGGCTGCAGGAAAGCCGCTCCGCCTTGCGCATGCTTCTGGGCGAGGGGGAGCACGGTCTCGATGGGGAAAACGGCGCGGCGCGCTAGTCCGCAAGCCGTCCTTTCGCCCGATTCCCGCCCCATGCAGGGGCGCTCCTGACACGAACAGGTTAGTCTGCGCGCATGACGGACGATTCGCCGGGCCTTTATCTCTTTTCGCCCCCGCTCGCGCAGGCGGGCGAATTCGCAGCCCCCCTTCAGGAGGCGCTCGCCGGCGGCCCGGTCGCCAGCGTTCATCTCGATCTCGCCGGCCTCGGCGAGGGAGAGGGCGCGCGGGTCGCCGCGCCTTTCGTCGCCCTCGTCCAGAAAGCGGGAGCCGCCGCGCTCGTGGGCGACGTGCGCACGGCCGGACGCGCCAAGGCCGACGGCGTGCATGTGCGCGCCTCCGGCGAGGCGCTGGAGGGCGCGCTTGAGGAGGCGCTTCAGTCCATGCGTCCTGACCGCATCGTGGGCGCGGGCCTGCTGCGCAACCGCCACGACGCCATGACCGCCGGAGAGGCTGACGTGGATTACGTGGCCTTCGGCGAGCCGTCCGCGGACGGCTGGCGTCCTCCGCTCGCCGAGACGCTCGAGCGCGTGGGTTGGTGGGCGGAGATTTTCAACGTGCCCTGCGTGGCCTTCGCCGGCTCGCTTGAGGAGGCGGAGGCGCTGGCGGCGGCGGGCGCTGATTTCGTCGCGCTGGGCGCGGCGGTCTGGGACGATCCGCGCGGACCCCGCGCCGCCGTCGCCGAAGCGCTGACCCGGCTCGCCGAAGCAGGACGGGCGCGATCGCGATGACCGCGCGGACGTGCGGCCCGCGGGCGCTCGCCGTCATGCTCGCCCTTGGCCTTTGCGCCTGCGCCTGCGCGTCGGGCGCGGCGCGCGCGCAGGTTCCGCCCGGACAGCCGGACCTCGCCTTCGGCGCCTTTCAGCGCGGCCATTACCAGACCGCGCTGGAGGAGGCGCTCAAGCGCATCAAGGCCAATCCCGACGATGCGCCGGCGATGACGCTTCTGGGCGAATTGCATCGCGAGGGTTTTGCGGTGCGCCGCGATCCCGAGGCGGCCGCGCGCTGGTACAGGCTCGCCGCGACCAAGGGCGAACGGCAGGCGCAATTCGCGCTCGGCATGGCCCATCTGTCCGGTTCGGGCGTTGAGAAGAACCCGGCGCTCGCGCGCGAATGGCTCGACAAGGCGGCCGCCGCCGGCCATGCGGGCGCGCTTTACAATCTGGGCGTCATGGCGCTCGAGGCCGAGGTGCAGGACGCGCGCACGGCGGCGCGTCTGTTCGAAAAGGCCGCCGCGGCGGGCGATCCGGACGCGGCCTATGGATTCGCCATGCTCCTGCGCGAGGGGCTCGGCGTCTCCCGCGACCGGCCCCGCGCGGTTGGCTATCTGCGGCAGGCGGCGGAGGAGAAACATGTCGCCGCCATGGTCGAATACGCCATCGCCCTGTTCAACGGCGAGGGCGTGGAGCGCAACGAGGCCGAGGCCGCCCGCCTGTTCGCCGCCGCCGCCGCGCGTCATTCGCCTGTGGCGCAGAACCGGCTCGCCCGGCTCTACGCCACCGGGCGGGGCGTGAAGGCGAATATGGTCGAGGCGATGAAATGGCATGTCCTCGCCCGCGCCGGTGGGCTGGGCGACCCTTGGCTTGAGAGCAAATTGCCGACCCTGACCGCCGAGGAGCGCGCCGCCGTGGAGCTGGCGGTGCAGCGCTTCGTCGGGAAATGACGCGTCATCCGGCCGTTGGGCCTTGACGGCCCGCCCGCGCGGCGGGCATGTCGCAGAACAACAAGCGAAAGTCCGATGATCCGCACCGCCCTCATGAATGTGATGACCGCCGCCGCCCTGAAGGGCGGCCGTGGCCTCAAACGCGATTTCGGCGAGGTCGAGAACCTCCAGGTCTCCATGAAGGGGCCCGCCGATTTCGTCTCCGCCGCCGACCGCAAGGCCGAAAAGACCCTGTTCGAGGAATTGTCCAAGGCGCGTCCCGGCTATGGCTTCCTCATGGAGGAGAGCGGCGCCGTGGAAGGGTCCGACAAGACCCATCGCTGGATCATCGATCCGCTCGACGGCACCACGAATTTCCTGCACGGCCTGCCGATCTTCGCCATTTCGCTCGCCCTCGAACGCGAGGGCCAGATCGTCGCCGGCCTCGTCTACAATCCCGCCACCGACGAAATGTACGTCACGGAAAAGGGGCAGGGCGCCTGGCTGAACAACCGGCGCCTGCGCGTCTCCGCGCGGCGCGAGATTCCCGACGCGCTGATCGGCTGCGGCGTGCCCCCGCTCGGCCGCGCGGCGCAGCATCCCAAGTTCAAGGCGGAGCTCGCGGCGGTGATGGCGCGCGCCGGCAATGTGCGCCGGCTCGGCTCGGCCGCGCTTGATCTCGCCTTCGTCGCCGCGGGCCGGTTCGACGCGTTCTGGGAGCGTGGGCTCAACCCTTGGGACCTTGCAGCCGGCGTGCTTCTCGTGCGCGAGGCTGGCGGCTACGTCACCGACGCCGACGGCGGCGTCGACATTTTGCAGAAAGGCTCGGTTTGCGCGGGAGCTGAAGCGATTCAACGCCATTTGCTCACGCTCATTCGTGCGTCATGATGCGACGGGCTCCTGATCCGGCATAGGGCCGGATCGCGCCAGGCTGCGGCCGGGCCGGCCGCCGGGGAAGACAGATGACGATGGACGACAGCGCGCCGCGCCGCATCACGCCGCCCCGCATCTATCTCGTGCGGATGCTCGTCTTCCTCAGCCTTGTGGGTTTCGTCGCGCTCATCCTGTGGCGGCAGATCCTCGTCGCCTTCCAGGCCAATCCGGGACTCAACGCGCTCATCATCGGCGTGATGACGGTCGGCGTCGTTCTGGCGCTGCGTCAGGTCGGGCGCCTGTTCCGCGAAGCGCGCTGGGTGAACGAACTGGGCTCCGTCGCGCAAGACTCCGCGCGCCAGCCCGCGCTGCTCGCGCCCATGGCGAAAATGCTCGGCGAGCGCCGTGATGGGCGCATCTCGACGACGACGCTGCGCGCGATCCTCGACTCGGTCGGCGCGCGTCTCGATGAATCGCGCGAGACCTCGCGCTATCTCACCGGCGTGCTCGTTTTCCTCGGCCTGCTCGGCACGTTCTGGGGCCTGCTCGAGACAGTCGGCTCCATCGGCGGCGTCATCCGCTCCATGGGCGGCGGCGCCGATGCGAACGTGATGTTCGAGGAGTTGAAGAACGGTCTCTCCGCGCCCATCGCGGGCATGGCGATCTCCTTCACCTCCTCCCTGTTCGGCCTCGCCGGCTCGCTGGTGCTCGGCTTCCTCGATCTGCAGGCGGGACAGGCGCAGAATCGTTTCTACGTTGAGCTCGAAGACCATCTGTCGGGCGCGGCCGCCGATCCGTTCATGGAGGGCCTCGTCGCCGATCTGGGCGCGCCAGAGCGCGGCGCGCGCGATCCCGACGCCTCGCGCGCCGCCACCACCGCCATGGCGAATCTGGCGGACGGCATTCACGGCCTCGTGAAGCACATGCGCAGCGAACAGCAGATGATCCGCGACTGGGTGGAGGCGCAGGCCGAACAGCAGCGCGAGATTCGCCGCGTGCTGGATCGCCTCGCCAATGAACGGGAGCAGCGGTGATGCCGCTTTCCCGCTCGCGCCGCCGCCCGGGCGGGTTCGATTACTGGCCGGGCTTCGTCGACGCGCTGTCGACCATGCTGCTCGCCATCGTCTTCCTGCTGTCGATCTTCGTCTTCGCGCAATACTTCCTGTCCCGTGAAGTCTCGGGCAAGGATGTCGCGCTGCAACGGCTCAACCGGCAGATCGAGGAGCTGACCTCGCTGCTCGCGCTGGAGCGTTCGAGCCGCACGGACGCGCAATCCAGCGTCGCCGCCATCATGGCGACCCTTGAGGCGACGCAGCGCGAACGCGATCGCCTGCAAGGCCTTGCGAGCGCCAGCGGCGCGGACGCTGCGGCCGCCGGCGGCGTCGCCTCTGCAGCGCGTCAGGCGCTTGACGCGGAGCGGCAAATCTCCGCGCGTGCGCAGGCGCAGGTGGAGATCCTCAACCAGCAGATCGCGGCGCTCCGCCGCCAGCTCGCCGCGCTGGAGGAGGCGCTTGAGGCGTCCGAGAAGCGCGACCGCGAAAGCCAGACGCGCATCGCCGACCTTGGCGCGCGGCTCAATGTGGCGCTCGCGCAGAAAGTGCAGGAGCTCGCGCGTTACCGCTCTGATTTCTTCGGCAGGCTGCGCGACATTCTGGGCCAGAGGCCGGGCGTGCGCATCGTGGGCGACCGTTTCGTGTTCGAGTCGGAAGTGCTGTTCGACACCGGCCGCGCGGAGCTTAATCCCGCCGGGCGCGCGGAGCTCGACAAGCTCGCCGCGGCGCTCGCCGACCTCGAGCGCGAGATCCCGCCCGAGATCAGCTGGGTGATGCGCGTGGACGGCCACACCGACAAGCGGCCGTTGCAGGGCGTGGGCCTCTATCGCTCCAATTGGGATCTTTCGGCTGCGCGCGCCATTTCCGTCGTGCAATATCTCGTTATGCGCGGCGTGTCGCCGCAGCATCTCGTCGCCGCCGGTTTCGGCGAGTTCCAGCCGCTCGACGCAGGCGAGACGGAAGAAGCCTATCGGCGCAACCGGCGCATAGAGCTCAAGCTGACGGAGCGTTGAGAATGGCCGCCGCCCATGACGTGCGCCTGCATTATTTCCTGCGGCCGGACCATTGGGACGTAGCGGACCTGTGGGTCGCCAATTGGGGCCCGGACATGCCGGACCTCTCTTTCCGCGATCGGCACGACTGGCTGTTCGAGCATATCGAGAATCTGCACGACACCGGCTCGACCACGATTTGCGCCGTCAACGCCGTCAATGGCGCCGTGGCGGGCTTCGTCACGCTCAATCCCCGCGAGGGCGTGCTCACGCGCATCGTCGTGGCGCAGACCGCGCGCGGTTCGGGCGTCGCCGGCGCGTTGATGGACGCCGCCAAGCGGCTCGCCGCCGGCGTGTTGCGCGCCCGCGTGCCCACGCAAGACGCGAAGGCGCGGCGCTTCTTCCTGCGCGAAGGCTTTGTGCGCGCGGGCGAGGCGGACGGGTTTACGCTGATGACCTGGCGCGGGTGAGGCGCGCTCCGCTCTCAGCCTCAGCTCAGAAGCGGGCCCCAGCTCGGGTCCGAGCCGAAGCCGGGCGTGGCGACGGGAAACTCGCCGCGGCCTGACACGTCCGCCATGTGGATTTTTGGCCCGCCCTGTCCACCGGGATCGCGGAAGAACATCACATAGAGCCCGTTGGGCGCCCATGTGGGGCCTTCGTTGTGGAAGCCTTCGGTGATGATGCGCTCGCCTGATCCGTCGGGCCGCATCACGCCGATGCCGAAGGCGCCGGCGCGCTGGCGCGTGAAGGCGATGAAATCGCCCTTGGGCGACCACACCGGCGTGGAATAGCGCGCGTTGGAGCCGAAGGAAATGCGCCGCGCGCCGCCGCCGCCCGCCGACATCACATAGATCTGCTGGCCGCCGCCGCGGTCGCTTTCGAACACGACCTGCCCGCCGTCGGGCGAATAGGAGGGCGAGGTGTCGATGGCCGAGCCGTCGGTGAGGCGCGTGGTCGTGCGCGAGCGCAGGTCCATGGTGAAGAGATTCGTCGCGCCGCCCTGCGACAGCGACATGATGATGCGCTGGCCGTCAGGCGAGAAGCGCGGGCTGAACGTCATGCCGGGGAAATTGCCGACCACTTCGCGCTGGCCGGTCTCCACCGACATCAGGAAGACGCGCGGGTCGCCCTGGCCGAAGGCCATGTAGGTCACGTCCTGCGAGGAGGGCGAGAAACGCGGTGTGAGCACGAGGTCGTCGCCGCGCGAGAGATAGCGCACGTTCGCGCCGTCCTGATCCATGATGGCGAGGCGCTTGCGGCGGTTCTCCTTCGGCCCCGTCTCGTCGATGAAGACGACGCGCGTGTCGAAACAGCCTTTCTCGCCGGTGATGCGCGAGAAGATCGCATCGGAGACGATATGGGCGACGCGGCGCGAATTGTTGGGATCGGTGACGAATTGCTGGCCGGCCACCTGCTGGCCCGTCGTCACGTCCCACAGGCGGAACTCGGTGCGCATGCGCCCGTCAGGGCTGCGGCCGGTGCGGCCGGTGACGAGGAATTGCGCGTTGACCATGCGCCATTGGTCCATCGCGGGCGCCTGATCGGGATTGGGCGCGCGATCGGCGAAGGTGCGCGGGTCCACCGGCGCCAGATAAACGGAGCGGCGGAAGTTGTTGATGATGATCTCGCTCATCGCCGCGCCCTGCTGCGCGTCGCCGGCGAAATTCGTCACCGCGATATTGACGGGGCGAAACGAGCCGCCGCGGATATCGAGCTCGCGCGGCTGGGCCAGCGCGTTGCGGGGCGTTATGAGCGCGGCGCCCATGGCGCCGGCGGCCGAGCCCATCAGGGCGCGACGGGTGAGGAGCGGCATCACTATCCTCCGTGACCTGAACGGATCGACCGCGCGCGGCTCATCCCATCATCTCCTCGGGATCGAAGCGGAGAATGCGGTCTTTCCATTCGTTGTAATAGGGCTGGAACTGCGCGGGGATGCGCAGCGGATTGCAGGTCTTCACCGCGCGCAGCGCGCTCTCGGCGAGCGGCAGCAGCGCGGGATCGGCGGGCGGGTTGCGCAGCCGCGGCTCGCGCGCGAGCGCGCCGGAGGCGAGATAATTCACCTCAAGCTGCGGCACGTAGCGCGTGGCCATGCCGGGCGTGGGCATGAAGGTCCAGCAGCGCTTGTATTGCTCCTGCAGGAAACCGTCGAGCGCGCCCCACAGCGAGGGCGACATGCGCGCGGCGTTGGAATTGGGCGAGCCCAGCGAAGCGGTCTGGTTGACCGTGCGGCCCGTGTTCGCGCGCTGTCCGGGATCTTCCTTGGCGAGCAGGCGCGAGATTTCGCCCGGATCGAGCCGGCGCGCGGGCTCGCTCGTCTCCTGCCCGGATTTCGGGCGGGCGGCGGGCTTGGGCGGCTCTTCCTTCTTCTTCTGGTCGAGAAGCGCGGCGATCTGGTCCGGCTTCATCTGCGGCTTGGGCTTCGGCTCCGGCTTGGGCGGCTCGGGCTTCGTCTCTTTGACGGGCTCGGGCTTTGGGCGCGGCGGGGGCGGCGGCGGCTTGTCGATCGCCTCCGCTTTCGGCGGCTCGGGCTTTGGCGGGGGCGCCTTCACCGGCTCGGGCTTCGGCGGCGGGGGCGGCGGCGGCGGTGGCGCGGCGACGCGCGCGGGCGGCGTCGGCTCGGGCTTGTCGTCGGCGCCGGGGTCGGTGCGCGGCGGGGCGGGCGGCGGGGGCGTGGGCGTGTCCACCTTCGCCTCGCGCGTCACGGGGCGGGGTTTGGGCGTCTCGATTTCCTCGATCTTCTCGGCGATCGGGGGGCGCGGGGTCGTCTCTTTCGCGTCCTTCGCGCCTTTCATGATCTCGTTGAGCTGCGAGTCCGTGATCATCTCGACGGGGATCGACTCGGCGGCGTCGGAGAGCTTGCGCGAATCCGAAAACGAGACGAGCGTCGCCGCCAGCAGCGCCGCATGGGCGACTGCCGAGACGATCAGTCCCGGTTCGGATGATTTCAGCTTCACGCCGCGCTCACCTCTTCTCCTGTTCGGTGACGAGCGCCACCTTCTTGTAGCCGGCGGCGGTGATGAGCGACATGACTTCCGCCACGCGTCCATAGTTCACCGCGCGCGAGCCGCGCACATAGATGCGTTCGTCGAAGCCGGCCTTCGCCGCAGCCTGCAGGCGCGCGACGAGTTCGTCCATGCGCACCGGCTGATCCATCAAGAACAGCTCGCCCTTCTCGTCGATGGCGACGGAGACGGGCTTCTGATCGATGTTGAGCGCGGAGGCTTTCGTCTCCGGCAGGTCGATGGGCACGCCGGTGGCCAGCAGCGGCGCCGCCACCATGAAGATGATGAGCAGAACGAGCATGACGTCGATGAAGGGCGTCATGTTGATTTCGGCCATCGCGCCATAGCGCGGCACGCCGCGTCTGCGGCGTCCGCCCTTGCCTGCTCCTGCGACGGAAGCGCCCATACCGCAGCTCCTTCTAGGCTGCGCGGCCGCGCTCGGCGGCGACGTGCTGGTCGATCTGGCGCGACAGGATGGAGGAGAATTCGTCGGCGAAGGATTCCATGCGCGCCTGCGAACGCGCCACGCGTCCCGACAGGATGTTGTAGAAGATCAGCGCGGGAATGGCCGCGAACAGGCCGATGGCGGTGGCGAACAGCGCCTCCGCAATGCCCGGCGCCACGACGGCGAGCGAAGTGTTCTTCGACATCGCGATCGAGCGGAACGAGGACATGATGCCCCACACCGTACCGAACAGGCCGATGAACGGGCCGGCGGAGGCGACGGAGGCGAGCACGAGCAATTGCGATTCAAGGCGCTCCACCTCGCGGGCGATGGAGACGTCGAGCACTTTCTCGATGCGCGCCTGCAGGCCCATGAAGGCGGAGGCGGCGTTGGTGAAGGAGCGCTTCCATTCGCGCATCGCGGCGACGAACAGCGTCGCCATGCCCGACGTCGGGCGCGCGGACAGCGCGTCGTAGAGCTCTTCGAGCGAATTGCCGGACCAGAACTGGTCCTCGAACCGGTCCATGGATTTCTCGACGCTCGAGATCAGCATGAACTTGTTGATGATGATCGCCCACGACCACAGCGAGGCGGCGAGCAGGCCGATCATGACCAGCTTCACCACGATGTGGGCGCCCCAGAACATTCCCCAGAAGGTCATCTCCACGGGCATGCCGCCAGAGGCGGCGTCGGCAGGGCTCATGCGTCTATCCTCGGTTCCGTCGGCGCGCTCACGCACGCTGGGGGCGGCGTGCGACGGCGGGCGCCGCGACAGGCCGCTCTTGGGCGCAGAATCCGCCGAAACTTGGGCCCTGTGGGGCCACGCTCGCGAAACGGAATCCGCGCACCGAGTTAAGACCCGCGCAGGGTTAATGAAGTCTTACGGCGGCGCGGATTCAGGGGGTTGGGAGCTTGGCCCGAATGGCGGCGGGAAGCCGGGCCGGGCGCCCGTCGAGCACGCAGGCGACCCGCACGCGAGCGCTCACCAGCGTCTCCTGCCCGCGCAGCACGCGCTGGGCGAGTTCCATGGAGGCGCCGCCCACCCGCAGCGCGACCGTCTCCACCTGCAGGAGGTCGTCCATCACGGCCGGCTTGAGAAAGTCGATCTCCATGGCGCGCACGGCGAAGCCGAAGCGCGCGCCGATGACGCCGGTGAAGGCTGCGTGCTGGTCGATCCCGCAGGCGCGCAGCACTTCCGTGCGGGCGCGCTCCATGAAGCGCAGATAAGAGGCGTGATAGACCACGCCGGAGAAATCCGTGTCCTCGAAATAGACGCGCACGGGGAAGATATAGGCCTGCGTCATGGCGGGGTGTCCTCGTCCTCGGCGAACAGGCCGAATTGCCCGCCCGGGCGCCCGGGCTCGGGCAGGCCGAGATGGCGGAAGGCCGCCGGGGTGAGAAGCCGCCCGCGCGGCGTGCGCTGCAGGAAGCCCTGCTGCAGCAGATAGGGCTCGATGATGTCCTCGATCGCGTCGCGCGGTTCGGAAAGCGCGGCGGCGATGGTCTCCACGCCCACCGGGCCGCCGCCGAAGTTTTCGGCGATCATGGCGAGATAGCGCCGGTCCATCAGGTCGAGGCCGATGGAATCGACGTCGAGCAGGGAGAGGGCGCGGTCGGCGACGGCGCGCGTCACCTGCGGTTCGCGGTCCACGATGGCGAAGTCGCGCACGCGGCGCAGCAGGCGTCCGGCGATGCGCGGCGTGCCCCGCGCGCGCCGTGCGATCTCATTGGCGCCGTCGGGCGACATCGGCAGGCCCAGCACGCGGGCGCCGCGCGCCACAATGCTCTCCAGCTCCTCCACGGTGTAGAAATTGAGCCGCAGGGGAATGCCGAACCGGTCGCGCAACGGCGTCGTGAGCAGGCCCGCGCGCGTCGTCGCGCCCACGAGCGTGAATTTCGCAAGATCGATCTTCACCGAGCGCGCCGCCGGCCCCTCGCCGATGATGAGATCGAGCTGGAAATCCTCCATCGCGGGATAGAGGATCTCCTCCACCGCCGGATTGAGCCGGTGGATCTCGTCGATGAACAGGACGTCGCGCTCCTCCAGATTGGTGAGCTGGGCGGCGAGGTCGCCGGCCTTGGCGATCACGGGCCCGGAGGTCGAGCGGAAGTTCACGCCCAGTTCGCGCGCAACGATCTGCGCGAGCGTGGTCTTGCCGAGCCCGGGCGGGCCGACGAAGAGCACGTGGTCGAGCGCGTCGCCGCGCGCCTTCGCGGCCTCGATGAACACGCGCAGATTCTTGCGCGCCGCCTCCTGCCCCGTGAAATCCTCCAGCGACAGCGGGCGGATCGAGGCGTCGACGTCGTCTTCGCGTTTTTCTGCGGAGACCAGGCGGGGCGGGAGACTCATGTCGCGGGACTCGTGGGGGTCAAGGCGAATGCCATCTCTTGGTCGCGCGCCAGCAGACGGCGGCGCTCACGAGGGCGAGGATGATCGTGACCGGCATGGCTTCCGACACGAGGACGATCTCGGGCGAGCGTTCGCTCACGAAGACGAGCGTGGCGAGCGCGCTTCCCGTGGCGACGATCAGGGCGCCGGTGAGGGAAATGCGCTCGCGCGTGATGAAGGGAAGGCTCGCCAGCGCGCACAAAAGCGCGGCGGGAATAGCGCACAGCAGCACGCCGCCTACAAGCGTGGGGCCGGAGACTGCGAGCGGGGAGATTCCGATCTCCTCCGGCCTGACGCCGGCGAGAAGAAGCAGGACGACGAGCACGGCGGCCACCAGCGGCCCCAGCACGATTGAGACGAGGAGCGCGGCGAGGCGCGCGAAAACGCGCGCCATGCCGATGCGCGCGCGTTCTTGGCGCGCGCGCTCCTGACGCGGGCTTGGTTCGGACATGGGAGGAGTTCCGGCAATGAATGAAGAAAAGACTGGATGAAAAAACGAAAGATCCGCGCGCGCGACGCACGGCTGAAATGCGATGGCGGCGCGCGGCGCGCTCGCCGCGCTCATTGCGCAAGCTCCTTGAGGCCCTGGCGGATCAGGGCGCTGGTCGGGGCGTCCGCGCCAAGCGCTTTCGCGCTGGCGGCGACCGCAGCGGCCGCCTGCGGGCGCCCGTAGCCGAGGTTCACGAGCGCGGAGATCGCGTCGCGCACGGGCGCGGGCGCGCCGGCGTCCGCGTCCTCCGCCCCGCCCGACAGGCGCGCGACGACCGGATCGACCGAGCCGAAGACAGGCGCCTTGTCTTTGAGTTCGGCGGCGATGCGCGCGGCCAGTTTAGGCCCCACGCCCGGCGCGCGCGCGATGCTGGCCTTGTCGGCGCCGGCGATCGCCTGGGCGAGTTCGTTGGGCCCCAGCACGCTGAGGATGGCGAGGGCGACCTTCGCGCCCACGCCCTGCACCGATTGCAGCAGGCGGAACCAGTCGCGCTCCGCATCCGAGGAGAAGCCGAACAGGCGGATCGCGTCCTCGCGCACCTGCGTCTCGATGGCGAGCGCCGCCGCCTCGCCCACGCGCGGCAGTTTCTGCAGCGTGCGCGCTGAGCATTGCACCACATAGCCGACGCCGTTCACGTCGAGGATCACGAAATCCTCGCCGTAGGAATCAATGAGGCCCTTCAGCTTGCCGATCATATGCGCGCCCGAATCGTCCAGAATGGGGACTTTATCACGCGGCGGCGGGGCTGGGCCCGCTCGCTGCGGGGCCGGGCCTGCGGCGGCGCCAGATCAGCAGGGCGCACACGGCCACGTTGACGAGGTTCCAGGCGAGCCCGTTGAGGAAGGCGAGCTGGTAGGAGCCCGCAAGGTCATAGACCGCGCCCGACATCCAGCCGCCTGCGGCCATGCCAACGAGGGTGGACATGACGACGATCCCCAGCGTGCCCCCCGCCTGCGCGGCTGGAAAATATTCGCGCACGATCACCCCATACATCGGCACGATCCCGCCCTGGAACAGGCCGAACAGGGCGGAGATGACATAGAGCGAGGCGAGACCGTCGAAGAGCGCGTAGAGAAACAGCGCCAGCCCCTGCAGGGTGGAGCCGATCAGCAAAGTGCGCAGGCCGCCGATCCGGTCGGCCACGAGCCCGCAGGCGAGCCGGCTCACGACGCCCAGCGCCAGCATCAGCGACAGCATCTGCGCGCCCCGCGCAGGCCCATAGCCGAGATCCGCGCAATAGGCGACGATATGGACCTGCGGCATCGACATCGCCACGCAGCAGGAGAAGCCCGCCAGAACGAGCAGCGCCAGCAGCGCGCGCTGGGAGAAGGCCGGCGCGTCCGCAGGCCGGGGAACGGCGGCCGCGTCCGCGCGCGCGGCGAGCCGGCGGCGCATCATCAGCGCCAGCGGCGCGAGGCAGGCGAGCGCGATTAGTCCCGTTCCCACATGGGTCGCGCGCCAGCCATACGCATCGATGGAGGCCTGCAGCAGCGGCGGCCAGATCGCGCCGGCGAGATAATTGCCCGAGGAGGCGACGGCCACCGCCAGCCCCCGCCGTTTCACGAACCAATGGGAGAGATCGGCCATCAGGGGCGCGAAGCCCGCTGAGGCGCCGAATCCCACAAGCGCCTGCGCCGCAGCGAAAACAGCGAGACTGGGCGCAAAGCCCGCCGCGACATATCCCAGCCCCAGGGCGGCCGCGCCGATGAGCAGCGCGGGCGTGATCCCCGCCCGGTCCGCAAGCCGGCCGAGCGGCACGCCGCCAAAGGCGAAGCCCGCCATGGCGAGCGCATAGGGCAGGGAGGCGGCGCCGCGGCTTGCGCCGAAGTCAGCCTGCACCGCTGGCAGCGCGACCACGAAGGACCACATGCCCACGGAGCCGATCGTACCGATCAGCACGGCCAGCGCCAGACGGCGCCGGGCGGCGGGAGAATCGCGAAGGTCGGCGTCGGCGCTCATGCGCGCAGGCTAGCATCCTTCGCAGGGTTTTGCGCGCGAGGACGCGCGCGGTCCAAGTGGGGCGCGCTCATGGACCGCGCACAGTGTGGGGTCATGGACCGCGCGCGTCCTCGCGCGCAGTGGCGTCATGGACCGCGCGCGTCCTCGCGCGCATCACCCCTCCGCAACCGCGCCGACGAGAACGGCCAGTCCTCCGGCCGCGCCGCCAGTCCGGCCGCCACCGGATTGTTTTCGACATAGGCGATGGCGCGTTCGAGCTGGGTCGCGTCGCGCATGTATCGATCGAAGTAATCGCTGGCCCAGAAAGGTCCGCTGCGTCCCTGAAGGACGTTGATCCGTCGCGCTGCATAGCCTTTCCACGCGCTGACCACGCGGCCCAGCGGATAGCCTTCGACTTGCTCGATCACCGCATGCACATGGTTGGGCATGACGCACCACGCAAGCAGGCGATATCGCTGCGCTTGAAAGTGCAGCATCGCGCCTTCCACAATCCCTGCGGCGGCGGGATCCGCGAGCCGACGCCCCGCCTGAGATCGGTCGAGGGCTGCGTTCCAGGCATCAGGCTTCATGTCGCCCGCCTGCGCGGGCAGGCTGCCTGCGGTGCGGAAGACGATGTGCTGCACACGCTCGGGGCTGTCGAAATGCGGCAGGTAGCCGCGCGCATGCCAGCCTTTGGACTCGCTGGCCATCAGTCAAGACTAAGCTTGTGCGGGCTTGGTTGCAAGTGTTTGCGCGCGAGGACGCGCGCGGTCCAAGTGGGGCGCGCTCATGGACCGCGCGCAGTGGCGTCATGGACCGCACGGCGTGTGGGGTCATGGACCGCGCGCGTCCTCGCGCGCATCACCTCAGGGAGTCAGGCGCGCTGGCGGGCGCGCGCGCCGCGATGCTGCGCGTGGCAGATCGCGATGGCGAGCGCGTCGGCGGCGTCGGCGCTTTTGGCGTCCGCGCGCGGCAGCAGCACGCGCACCATCATGGCGACCTGCGTCTTCTCCGCATGGCCGGCGCCCACCACGGTCTTCTTCACGAGGTTGGCGGCGTATTCCTCCACCGGAAGGCCGGCGAGAGCGGGCGCGACAAGCGCTATTCCGCGCGCCTGGCCGAGCTTCAGCGCCGATTGCGGATCGCGGTTGACGAATGTCTCCTCCACCGCCGCCTCCATGGGCGCGTGGGCGGCGATCACCTCGCCCAGTCCGTCGAGCAATTGGCGCAGGCGCGCGCTCAGGGACAGGGACGCGTCCGAGCGCACCGTCCCGCAGGCGACGAACGAGAGTTGCGAGCCCTGGGCCTCGATGATTCCCCAGCCTGTGTTGCGCAGGCCCGGATCGATCCCGATGATGCGAATCGGCGACGTCGGCATATAGTGAGCCTAGCAGTCGCGCGCGGACGCTCCCAGTCCGCCGCCCGTTTTCTGGAGCATCTCGCGTTTGTCGCCCGATCACAGTTTCGCCGCGTTGTTTTCGGAGGCGTGGGCGCTTCTCCTGCAGCCGACCACATGGTTCGTCGCGGCGGTGGTGCTTGTGTCGGGCGTCGTGCGCGGATTCTCGGGTTTCGGCGGCGCGCTGATCTTCATCCCGCTCACCGCCGCCCTGCTGGGGCCGCGCAAGGCGGTGGCGGTCTTCTATCTGTTCGACCTCGTGAGCGCGACGCCCTACGGCTACACCTATTTCCCCAAGGCCAGGTGGAAGGAGCTGGCGCCCATGCTGGTGGGCGCGGTGCTGATGCAGCCGGTGGGCGCCTATGTTCTCAAGTTCAGCGACCCGCTGCTTCTGCGCTGGATTCTTTCAGGCGTCGTGCTCGCCATGCTGGCGGTGCTGGTGACGGGATGGCGCTATCGTAATCAGCCGACGCCGCCCGTCTCCTTCGGTCTTGGCCTCGTCGCCGGGCTCGCCGGCGGATCCACCGGCGTCTCCGGCCCGATCGTCATCGCCTATTGGCTGTCGAGCGCGGCGGCGGCGGCGGTGATCCGCGCCAATATCATGTCCTTTTACGCTGTCACCTCCACCACGACGGACGTGATCTTCTTCCTCAACGGCCTGTTCACATGGGATGTGGCGGTCTATGCGCTGATCGCCTGGCCGCTCTATTCTCTTGGTCTGGCCGTGGGCGCGCGCGTATTCAAGGGGACCAATGACGCGCAATACCGCAAGGTCGCCTATGCGCTCATCTTCCTGTCGGCGGTGATCAGCCTGCCGATCTTCGACAGTCTCATACGTTAGGGCCGCGACATGCCGCATCCCATCCACGTTCTCTACGCCATCATGGCGATCGGCATTCTTCTCTGGCCGATCCTCAAGCAATTGGGCGTGATCCAGTCGACGCAGGAGACCGACCTGATCGTCGTCGCCGTGCTGATCCTCTCTTACGTCGCCTACAAGAAATGGTGGAACGACCAGCAGCGCGGATGACATGAAAAAAGCCGGGCGGGCCCGGCTTTTTCTTCGTCCCTCGCAGCTTGCGTCAGCCGCCCAGTTTCGCCATCAGCGTTTCGGAGATTTCGAAATTGGCGAAGACGTTCTGCACGTCGTCGTTGTCTTCGAGATTGCCGACGAGCTTGAGGATCTTCTCGCCCGTCTCATCGTCCACGCTGATCGTGTTCTGCGGACGCCAGACGAGTTTCGACTTACGCGGCTCGCCGAACTTCGCCTCAAGCGATTTGGCGACCTCCGCGAAGGCCTCCATGGACGTGGTGATGACATGGCCGTCGGCGGAGGACTGCACGTCGTCGGCGCCGGCCTCGATGGCGGCCTCCATCATCGCGTCTTCGCTCGCCGCCTTCGCGTCGAACTCGATCTCGCCCACGTGGTCGAACATGAAGGAGACCGCGCCGGTCTCCGCGAGCGATCCGCCCGCTTTGGTGAAGTAGGAGCGCACCTCGCCCGCGGTGCGGTTGCGGTTGTCGGTCAGCGCCTCGACGATGACGGCGACGCCGCCGGGCGCATAGCCCTCGTAGCGCACCTCGTCATAGTTCTCGCTGTCGCCGCCGGCGGCCTTCTTGATCGCGCGCTCGATATTGTCCTTGGGCATGTTCTCCGCGCGGGCGGCCTGAATGGCGAGGCGCAGGCGCGGGTTCATGTTGGGATCGGGCATGCCCATTTTCGCCGCCACGGTGATTTCGCGGGCGAGCTTGGAGAAGATCTTGGAGCGAAGGGCGTCCTGCTTGCCCTTCTTGTGCATGATGTTCTTGAACTGACTGTGGCCTGCCATTCCAATCCCCGTGCTCGAGCGCCAGGCGGCCCCGCCGCCGATTGGGCCGCCTTATACGCCGGGCGCGGGCGCAAAAGGAAGCCGGCTCACGGCCATTGCGTCCGCAGGAAGGCGCGCGCCGGCTCCGGCAGGCCCAGCCATTGGGCGGCGGTGTCCACATTGACCGTGAGCAGCAGCGCGCCGGCGAGCGAGACAAGGGTCGCCCATATCACGCCGCCGGAGAAGGATTCATGCTCCCGGTTGACGATCCAGGCGAACCAGAAGCGGAACACGGCCGTCAGCCGCATCATGGGCGCGACGATGGTCACGGGGACGAGCGCCAGCGCCATGTAGCGCAGCATCTGGGCGAGCCCCACGGAGACGCTGGCGAGCAGGAACCATTTGGCGCCTTCCCCGCTCACCTGCCGGGCGTGGGCGAAGGCGCCGGGAACGAGCAGGACCGCGCCGAGGAGCGCGGTCGCCGCCAGATAGGAGACGAGCCCCGCCGCCACGCCCGCGCCCAGCCCCGGCGCGCCGCCCTCGAAGGCGAAGCGGATCATGATCGGGCTCGACCCATAGGCGAAGGCCGACAGGCCCGCGAAAAAGAAGCCCTCCGCATAAGCGGGCGTGAAGCCCGAGGGCGCGGGCTTGCGCTTCTCGGGCTTGCGCTCGATGGCGAGCAGCGGGCCGAAACAGACGAGCGCCACGCCCGCCATCATCACGGGCGTCAGCTGCTCGCCGAGCAGCCATACGGCGAGGCCCAGCGAGATGACGATGTTCACGTCCTGCACGGGGCCCATGAGATTGGTGCCCACGGCCTTGGCGCCGCGGTAATTCGCATAGCGGCCGACGATGAAATGCAGCACGCCGGCGGCGGAAAGCCAGGCGAGCTGGCGCGGCGAAAAGGCGGCGAGATCCTCGAGCGAGCCGAAGATGAGCAGGCCGGCGAAAAAGAACGGCACGCCGAAGGGCACCGAGATCGCCATCGCCTGCAGCACGCTGCCTGACAACACGCCGCGCCGCGCGGCCGCGTTGTTCAGGGAAAAGGCGGCCGCAGACAGCAGCGCCAGTAAGCCTCCGAGCATGATCCCCCCGGCGTTCGTTTTGGTTTCGCGCCGGTCTTGCGCCGGCGTTCGCAGCCGCTTCAGGCCGGCAGGATTTCTTCGAGCCGGTCGGCCGGACGGCACACGCGCACGCCGCGCGGGGTCTGCACCACCGGCCGCTCCATCAGGATGGGATGGGCGGCGAGATGGTCGAGGATCTGGTCGTCGGTGAGCGCGGCGTCGTCGAGGTTCAGCTCCTCATAGGGCGTGCCCTTTCGGCGCAGGATGTCGCGCGGCTTCATGCCCATGGCCTTGAGCAGGGCCTTCATCTGCGCGCGCGAGGGCGGGGTCTTGAGATATTCCACGACCTGCGGCTCATGGCCCAGCTCGCGCAGGCGCGCCAGAACGGTGCGGGAGGTTCCGCAGTTCGGATTGTGGTATATGGTGATGGTCATGGCGGCCTGGCCTTGGCTTGATATGCGGGTCTTGAGGCGCTGTTAACCTCCAAGCTTTTGATATGTCTCAAAATGCTGGAGCATACGCGCGTCGGGGCCGGATCATAGCCGCCGGGGCGCGGCCCGCAAGCTCGCCGGCGCGCGCCGGCGCGCGCGGGCGCAACGAGAGATCGAGACGACGGGACCTTCATGCGGACTTATTTCGGCACCGACGGCATTCGCGGACGCGCCAATGGACTCATCACGCCGGAGCTGGCGCTGAAAGTGGGGCAGGCGGCGGGCCTCGTGTTCCGACGCGGCGACCATCGCCACCGCGTCGTCATCGGCAAGGACACGCGCCTGTCGGGCTATATGATCGAGAACGCGCTCGTGGCGGGCTTCACCTCCATGGGCATGGACACGCTGTTGCTCGGTCCCGTGCCCACGCCTGCGGTGGCCATGCTCACCCGCTCCATGCGCGCCGACATGGGCGTGATGATCTCCGCCTCGCACAATTCGTTCGAGGACAACGGAATCAAGATTTTCGGGCCGGACGGATTCAAGCTCTCCGATGACGTGGAGCGCGAGATCGAGGCGCTCATCTCCTCCGACATGGGGGCGCGGCTCGCCGGCGCGCGCGATCTCGGCCGGGCGCGGCGCGTGGACGACGTGCGCGCGCGCTATATCGAATTCGCCAAGCTCACCCTGCCGCGCGCGCTTTCCCTCGAAGGGCTGCGCGTGGTGATCGATTGCGCCAATGGCGCGGGCTATCGCGTGGCGCCGGAAGCCCTGTGGGAGTTGGGCGCGGAGGTGATTCCCATCGGCGTCGAGCCGGACGGGTTCAACATCAATCGCGACGTCGGCTCCACCTCGCCGGACGCGCTCATCCGCAAGGTGCGCGAGACGCGCGCGGACGTGGGCGTCGCGCTCGATGGCGACGCGGACCGCGTGCTGCTGGTCGATGAACTCGGTCAGGTCGTCAATGGCGACCAGCTGATGGCGGTGATCGCGCAGAGCTGGGCGGAGGACGGGCGCCTCAGCAAGCCCGGCGTCGTCGCCACCGTCATGTCGAACCTCGGGCTCGAACGCTATCTGCGCTCGATCGGCCTTTCGCTCGCGCGCACGGCGGTGGGCGACCGCTACGTGCTCGAACACATGCGCGAGCACGGGTTCAATCTGGGCGGCGAACAATCCGGTCATGTCATCCTGTCGGACTACAATTCCACCGGCGACGGGCTGATCTCCGCATTGCAGGTGCTCGCGGTGGTGCAGCGCCAGCAAAAGCCCGTGAGCCAGGTCTGCCACCTGTTCGATCCCGCGCCGCAAATCCTGAAAAACGTGCGCGTGTCCTCGCGCGAGGCGATGAACAGCGACGGCGTGGCGAAGGCGATCGCCGATGGCGAGCGCAAGCTTGGAAACGGCGGGCGCCTGCTGATCCGCCCGTCCGGCACCGAGCCCGTCATCCGCGTCATGGCGGAGGGCGACGACGCGGACGTGCTGCACGGCGTGGTCGATTCCATCTGCGACGCCATCAAGCGCGCGCCGGCCGCCGCGTGAGCGGGGCGGGCGAAAGTCGTCGTTAACGTTAAGGGCCCGTTAAACGCTTGCAGGCATGATCTCGGCCATCTTGTTCTGGTCGAGGTGTGCGGATGGGCGGCGTGTCGGCCCTGAAATCTTGGGCGATATGTTGGGCGGGCGCGGCTGCGCTCGCCGCGGGCGTCGGTCTTGGCGCGCCGGGTCGCGCGGCGGCCGCGGACGCCTTGCCGCCTGCGCCTGCGCTGGGCAAGTCGCTTGGGCCCGCCAAGGAATTCTCCGACTGGTATCTGCGCGCGGATTCGGGCGCGGCCATCGCGCTCGCGCCGGAGCCGAAAATCGTCGCCGCCGCGCCGCATGGCGGGCTTTCGAACGACCTGCGGGTGGATTGGGCGCGCATGCGCGATGGGGCGTTCTACGGCGTCGGCGTCGGCTATCGCGTGAACGATTTCGTGCGTCTTGACGCGAGCGCAGAGCATCGCCTGCCTGTGCGCTACGCCGCGCGCACGAGCCAGACCTGCGCGGGCGCGCGTTGCGTCGAGGAGACGAGCGCGCGCGTGCAATCGGGCGTCTTTCTCGCCAACGCCTATTTCGAGGCGATCACCTGGCACGGCCTCACGCCGTTCGTGGGCGCAGGCGTCGGGCTCGCGCGCAACGAAAGCGCGCGCGTGAGCGTCGCGCCCGTGCAGGGCGCGGGGGCGGGCTCCGGCGCGGGCGAGGGCGATGCGCGCTGGGCGTTCGCCTGGGCGCTGATGGCCGGCGTCGCCTATGAGCCTGCGCAAGGCGTGCATGTGGAGATGGGTTATCGCTATCTCGACGCGGGCCGCCTCGGCCTCGGGCGCGCGTCCTGCGCGATGGGCTGCGCGGGCGCCGCCCAGCGCCTCTCGCTCGGCGCGCATGACGTGCGGCTTGGCTTGCGTTTCGCCTTCGCCGAGCGGATCGCCGCGCGCTGAGGGGCGCGCAGGCTTTCGTCAATCCCGCTTGACGTCGCACCCCGACAGGCGTAACGCCGTCCGCGGGACACCTCCCCCCAACGGGAGGCGCCCATCTGAAAGGATGGACTGCCATGACGAATGCGCCTGCCCCGGCCAAGAAGCCGGCGAACCCGAACTTTTCTTCCGGCCCCTGCGCGAAGCGCCCCGGATATTCCCTGCAAAACCTGAAGGACGCGCCGCTCGGCCGCTCCCACCGCGCCAAGGTCGGCAAGGCGAAGCTGAAGCTCGCGATCGACCTCACCCGCGAAGTCTTGCAGGTTCCCGCTGATTACCGCATCGGCATCGTGCCCGCTTCCGACACCGGCGCCGTGGAAATGGCGATGTGGTCGCTGCTCGGCGCGCGCGGCGTCGACATGCTCGCCTGGGAGAGCTTCGGCGAGGGCTGGGTGACGGACGTCGTCAAGCAGCTCAAGCTGAAAGACGCGCGCGTGCTCAAGGCGCCCTATGGCGAACTGCCGGACCTCAAGCAGGTCAACTTCGACAATGACGTCGTGTTCACCTGGAACGGCACCACGTCGGGCGTGCGCGTGCCCAACGCCGACTGGATCCCCGCCGACCGCAAGGGTCTGACGATCTGCGACGCGACGTCGGCCTGTTTCGCGCAGCGCCTCGACTTCTCCAAGCTCGATGTCGTCACCTATTCATGGCAGAAGGTGCTGGGCGGCGAAGCCGCGCACGGCATGATCATTCTGTCGCCGCGCGCCGTGGAGCGCCTGACGAGCTACACGCCCGCCTGGCCGATGCCGAAGATCTTCCGCATGACCAATGGCGGCAAGCTGATCGAAGGCATTTTCGTCGGCGACACGATCAACACGCCCTCCATGCTCTGCGTGGAGGATTACATCGACGCGCTGCAATGGTCGAAGTCGATCGGCGGGCTCGACGGCCTCGTGGCCCGCGCTGACGCCAACACCAAGGCGATCGCCGATTGGGCCGCCAAGACGGATTGGGTCGATTTCCTCGCCAAGAGCGCGGACATCCGCTCCAACACCAGCGTGTGCCTGAAGGTCGTGGACCCCGCCGTGACGGCGCTGTCCGCCGACGATCAGGCCGCTTTCGTGAAGTCGATGGTCGCCGCGCTCGAAAAGGAAGGCGCGGCCTATGACGTCGACGGCTATCGCGACGCGCCTCCGGGCCTGCGCATCTGGTGCGGCGCGACGGTCGAGACCGCCGACGTCGCCACCCTCACCGCTTGGCTCGACTGGGCCTTCGCGAACGCCAAGGCCGGCCTCAAGGGCTGATCGCCTCCGCTGAACGCGGGGAGAGAGAGACGCGAACGCACCACGCGCAGCGCTCTCCCCGCCTTTCACGCATGCCTCATCCAGCACTCACCCATCGCTTCACCGCACGCTGAAGGATCAATCCCATGGCGCCTCGCGTTCTCATTTCCGACGCCCTCTCCACCGCCGCCGTCCAGATCTTCAAGGATCGCGGCCTTGACGTCGACTTCCAGCCCAATCTCGGCAAGGACAAAGACAAGCTCGCCGAAATCATCGGCGATTACGACGGTCTCGCCATTCGCTCGAACACCAAGGTGACGGCGAAACTGCTCGAGAAGGCCAATCGCCTGAAAGTGATCGGCCGCGCTGGCATCGGCGTCGACAACGTCGACATTCCCGCCGCCACCGCCAAGGGCATCATCGTGATGAACACGCCCTTCGGCAATTCCATCACCACCGCCGAACACGCGATTGCGATGATGTTCGCGGTCGCCCGCGAAATCCCCGCCGCCGACGCCTCCACCCAGGCCGGCAAGTGGGAGAAGAACCGCTTCATGGGCGTCGAGATCACCGCCAAGACGCTGGGCGTGATCGGCTGCGGCAATATCGGCTCCATCGTCGCCGACCGCGCCGTGGGCCTGAAGATGCGCGTCATCGCCTTCGACCCCTTCCTCTCGCCTGAGCGCGCCCGTGACCTCGGCGTGGAGAAGGTGGAGCTCGACGACCTGCTCAAGCGCGCCGATTTCATCACGCTGCACACGCCGCTGACGCCGCAGACGCGCAACATCATTTCGGCGGAGAACATCGCCAAGACGAAGAAGGGCGTGCGCATCATCAATTGCGCGCGCGGCGAGCTGGTGGATGAGGCGGCGATGCGCGCCGCGCTCGAATCCGGCCATGTCGCGGGCGGCGCCTTTGACGTGTTCTCCGAGGAGCCGGCGACCAGCAATCCGCTGTTCGGCCTGCCCAACGTGGTCTGCACGCCGCATCTGGGCGCCTCCACTTCGGAAGCGCAGGAGAACGTCGCCCTGCAGGTCGCCGAGCAGATGTCGGATTACCTGACCCGCGGCGCGATCTCGAACGCGATCAACTTCCCCTCCATCACGGCGGAGGAAGCCCCGAAGCTGAAGCCCTTCATCGCGCTCGCCGAGAAGCTCGGCTCCTTCGCGGGCCAGCTCACCGAGACCGGCGTGAAGAAGCTCACGATCACCTATGAAGGCGAGGTCGCGGAGCTGAAGACGAAGGCGCTCACCTCGGCCGCCATCGCGGGCTTCCTGCGCCCGATGCTCTCGGAGGTGAACGTCGTCTCCGCGCCCATCGTCGCCAAGGAGCGCGGCGTGGTGATCGACGAGGTGAGCCGCGCCGCAGCCGAAGGCGATTATGAATCGCTCATCACGCTGACGGTGGAGACCGAGCGCCAGACGCGTTCGGTTTCCGGCACCGTGTTCCAGGACGGCAAGCCGCGCATCCTCGACATCAAGGGCATCAAGGTGGACGCGGAGTTCGCGCCCGCGATGGTCTATGTCACCAATGAGGACAAGCCCGGCTTCATCGGCCGCTTTGCGGGCCTGCTCGGCGAGGCGGGCGTCAACATCGCCACGTTCGCGCTTGGCCGCGACGCGCCTGGCGGCTCCGCCATCGCGCTGGTGCAGATCGACGGCGACCTGCCCGCCGCCGTGCTGGAGAAGATCCAGCAGATCCCCGGCGTGAAACAGGCGAAGGCGCTGAAGTTCTAAATCATCGCGTAAGCGTCATTCTATGCGCCCGGACCCTGCGTCCGGGCGCATTTTTTTGTCAGCGCCGGCCCCAGCGCTCGCACATGTAGATGCCGCCCAGCACGAGGGCGAGCGCGGCGGCGTGGTGGAGCGCGAGGCTCTCGCCCAGCAGCAGGACGGAGAGAAACGCGCCGAGCACCGGGGTGAGATTGTGGAACACCGCGGCGCGCGAGGGGCCGACGAGCTCCACGCTGCGCATGAAGAAGATTTGCGCCAGCAGCGACGTGAACACGGCGACATAACCAAGCGCGAGCAGGCCCTGCAGGCTCGGCGCGATGGCCGCGCCGGCGGCGATCTCGAAGGCGAGCATGGGCAGCGAGATCACGAAAGAGGTGGCGGAGACGACGCCGAAGATCGCCCAGGCGGAGCCGGGCGGACGATTGCGCAGGAGCAGCGCATAGACGGCGTAAAGCGTGGAGGCGGCGAGCTGGTAGAGGTCGCCGATGTTGAAACTGATGTCGAGAATGCGCGCGGGCTCGCCGCCGGTCGCCACCAGCGCCACGCCGCTGAGCGCGACGGCGAGGCCGAGGCTTGTGACGAGGCCGATGGGCGTCCTGAAAACGACATAGGAGCCGATGATCACGAGCGCGGGCGTCACGCCTTGCAGGATCGCGAGATTGACGCCGCTTGTATGGGCGGCGGCGGTGAAGAGCAGCACGTTCGACACCGCGAGCGTGAGGCCCAGCGCCAGAAGCTTGGGCCAATGGGCCATGAGCGCCAGCCATTCCGCGCGCGGCGTCCGGCGCAGGAAGAAGAAGGCGAGCGCGCCGGCCAGCGCCCAGCGCCCCACCACGATCACCATCGGCGAGACTTCTCCCACCGAGAGGCGGGCGGCGGGCACGTTGCCGGCCCAGAACAAAGAGGTGAGCGCCAGCAGGAGCCATGCGGAATCATTTGCCCGCGCCAGAAGGCGGGCGGGAAGGGGCAGGGGGCGCGGCGTGGAGGAAGAAGTCATTTGCGGTCCGAAGAGGGCGGGCGAGCATGCGCCGGACGGGCGCGGGGGTCGAGGAAAAAATCGCGCGGCGTTGCGCGGGAACGCGCCGGGCGGCATGATGGCGCAAGCCGCAGGAAAAGACAGCGCAGGAACACGTCGCAGCACATGACATCGCCATCTCTCGATTTCGCAAGCGACAATGCGAGCGGCGTCTCGGACGTCGTGATGCGCGCGCTCCTCGAAGCCAATGCGGGCTATGCGCCCGCCTATGGCGCCGATCCGTTTACGCAGGAGTCGCAGGCGCGGCTGAGCGCCTTGTTCGAACGCGAATGCGCGGTCTTTCTCGTCGCGACAGGCACGGCGAGCAATGCGCTGGCGCTTGCTGCGCTCTGTCCGCCCTGGGGCGCCGTGTTCGCGCATGAAGACGCCCATGTGATGGGCGACGAATGCGGCGCGCCGGAGTTTTTCACCGGCGGCGCCAAGCTCGTCGGCCTCGCGGGCGAGGCGGGGCGTATCGCGCCGGAAAGCCTGCGCGAGGCGCTGGCGCGCTTTCCGCGCGGATTGGTGAAACAGGCGCAGCCGGCGGCGTTGTCGCTCTCGCAGGCCACCGAATGCGGCACGCTCTACGGGCTCGACGAGATCCGCGCCCTGAGCGCGATCGCGCGTGAGGCGGGCTTGCGCGTGCATATGGACGGCGCGCGCTTCTCCAACGCGGTGGCGACGCTGGGCTGCGCGCCCGCCGATCTCACATGGCGCGCGGGCGTGGATGTTTTGTCGCTGGGCGCGTCGAAGAACGGGACGTGGGCCTGCGAGGCGGTGGTCTTTTTTGATCCCGCGCTCGCCGCCGACATGGCGTTTCGTCGCAAGCGCGGCGGACACACCTTGTCGAAGGGCCGCTTTCTGGCGGCGCAGATGAACGCCTGGCTTGCGGAGGATCACTGGCTCGCGCTCGCGCGGCACGCGAACGCGCAGGCGCGCGCGCTGGCGGAAGGGCTTGCGCGCATCGAGGGCGTGCGCATCGCTTTCGCGGTGGAGGCGAACGAAGTGTTCGCCGTGCTGCCGGCCCGCGTCGACGCTGCGTTGAAGGCGCAGGGCGCGCGCTATTACGATTGGCCGTCGCGGCGGCTGCCGGCCGGGTTCGCGGCTGGGCCGCAGGCGCGTTTCGTGCGCCTCGTGGCTTCGTTCACGCACAAGCCGGAAGACGTCGCGCGCTTTCTCGAGATCGCTGAAAAAGCCCTATAAACCGGCGGTTTTCGTCGCACAGGCGCCGCAATCCGCGTCTCTTGTCGCCCCATCTGCGACCTGCGCGAAAAGCGCATGTGGAGGCGATCATGAAGTTTTGCAAACAGGCGGCGCAAGCGCGCGCATGCGCGTTCGCGTTGGCTGCGATGACGTCGGCTTTGCCTGTGGCTTGGGCGTCGGGCGCGGCGGCGCAGCCCTTCGAGTTTTTCGGCGGCGGTCCGTTCGCTCCGCGCGTTTACGAGCCCGACGGCGATTGGGGCGCGCCCAATCCGCGACGCCTCGCGCGGCGCGCGCTTGAGGCGCAGGGTTATGAATTGCTGGGCCCGCTGGAGCGGGGCGGGCGCGTGTTCGAGGCGCGCGTGGATGATCAGCGCGGACGGCGCTTTCGCGTGATCGTGGATGCGCGCACCGGGCAGGTGATCGAGCGTTTCCCGCTGGGCGGGGTCTTCAGCGCGCCGCCGCGTCCGCCGCGCAACGTGGGGCCCGATCGCTTCGATCGTTTCGATCGTTTCGATCCCTACGCCGGGCCGGATTATGTTGAGCCGCGGCCGCCTTTCGCGCGCGGCGCGCCTGCGCCCGCTGTTGCGCCGCGCGGCGCGCAGCAGCAAAAGCCCGCGAGCCGTCAGGCGCGCAAGCCGCCCGCCGCCGACAAGCAGGGCGCGCAATCGGCCCGCGTCGGGCCCGCCCAGCCCCAGCCCCAGCGCCAGGACAGGCCGGAGGCGACGCCGCCTGCGGCAGAGGCGCCAGCGCCTGCGCCTACGCCAGCGCCTGCGCGCAACGCCAATCTGCGCCGGCCTGACGCGCCCCAACGCGCGCCCGCAGCGCAAGCGCCCGCGTCCTCCGAGATCCAGCAGGAGGCTGCGGCGCCGGCCTCCCGGCCCGCTCCGCGCGTGGTCTATCCCGACTCCGCCGCCTCGTCCGCGACCGGGCGGTGAGCATGAAAAAAGGGCGCCCTTCGCAGGGCGCCCCGAGATGTCCGCGGGAGAAGCGCGGCGTTTGTCGCGCGCGCGGCTCAGGCCGCGCGGGCCTCGACCGTTTGCGGCTGCGCGCCGGCGCGGCTGATCGGGATCTGGCGCGGCTTGGCGGCTTCCGGCACCTCGCGCACGAGTTCGACGTGCAGCAGGCCGTTCTCCAGCGAGGCGCCGGTCACTTTCACGTGGTCTGCGAGTTGGAAGCGGCGCTCGAAGGCGCGCGCGGCGATGCCCTGATAGAGGACTTCCGGACGCTGGCCGGCGTCGTCGCGGCCTTCCTTGGAGCCGCGAATCGCAAGCGCGCCCTGCTTGACCTCGATCGACAGCTCCGCCTCGGAGAAGCCGGCGACGGCCACCGTGATGCGATAGGCGTCCTCGCCGGTGCGCTCGATGTTGTAGGGCGGATAGGTCGCGCCCGCGTCGCCGCCGGCGACCTGATCGAGCATGGAGAAAAGACGGTCGAAGCCGACCGTGGAACGGTAGAGGGGGGAGAGATCGAAGTGACGCATGACATATCCTCCTGATGAGCGACATGAAGAACGGCGGGCGGCGCCTGACCCTCGTGGCGAGGCGTCCCGGCCGCTGCGCGTCCCGAAGGCCCGCGCAGGATTGAGGTGGTGAGGGGGGCGGCGAGCCGCAAGAGGGGACGATAAAACAAGTTTAAATTGTTTTATTATTTTTATTTCACAGAATATTTGTGAATTGATCCAATTCACGATTCCGAATACGTAAATGGGGTCCGGCCCCGCCAAAGTCGCCCCTGGACCACGGCCACGGCCTTCGGAACTGATGCTATGTCTTTGTCTTCACAGGCTGAATCTTTGCAAGCCAAGCTCCCGTCGCTGTCCGCGGCGCAGCGCCTCAAGCTCCTGCGCGCCGAGATCCCCGGCCGGCTGGTCCTCACCACGAGCTTCGGCGTTGAAGATCAGGCGCTCACCCATCTGATCGTCGAGGCCGACCTCGACATCGAACTGGTCACGCTCGACACCGGCCGCATGTTTCCCGAGACCTATGACGTCTGGCGCCAGACCGAGCAGCGCTACGGACGGCGCGTGCGCGCTTTCTATCCCGATGGCGGCGCACTCGAGGCGCTGGTGGCCGCGCAGGGCGTCGATGGTTTCTATGAGTCGGTCGCGCAGCGGCACGCCTGCTGCGACGTGCGCAAGGTGCAGCCGCTGGCGCGCGCGCTCGCTGGCGCGCAGGGCTGGGCGACCGGCCTTCGCGCCACCCAGTCGCAGAACCGCGCGGGCATGGAGTTCGCGAGCTTCGAGGCCACGCGCGGGCTCATCAAGGCCAATCCGCTGCTCGACTGGACGCGCGAGGAGACCGCGGAGTTCTGCCGCAGCCATGACGTGCCGGTGAACGCGCTGCACGCGAAAGGTTTCCCCTCCATCGGCTGCGCGCCCTGCACGCGCGCTGTGGCGCCGGGCGAAGACGAGCGCGCCGGCCGCTGGTGGTGGGAGCTCAGCGACAAGGAATGCGGATTGCACGTGGACGCGCAGGGCCGTCTCGTGCGTGCGGCGAAAGGACCGGGCGAACGATGAGCGGGCTCACCCATC
>Ga0315905_10000167_pt1 | contig 71962 bp, 74 predicted proteins | sample LakEriMetagenome_5_FD_203522 | JGI IMG/M metagenome (GOLD analysis project Ga0315905, IMG submission 203522) | Freshwater fungal communities from buoy surface, Lake Erie, Ohio, United States - Buoy 4 MA121 | ecosystem: Environmental > Aquatic > Freshwater > Lake | place: USA: Lake Erie, Ohio...
CATTTTTGAACCAAGCACTTGAATTTTTAATTGAAGAACACACCTACATTGACGAATTGCAAGCCAAATTAATGGGAGATAGTTTGGTGTTGAGTGATGTGGAAAACAGTATTTTGGAGAACAACCTATACGGTGTAGATTTAAACGATGAAAGTATTGAAATTGCGAAACTTTCTTTGTGGTTGCGTACGGCTCAAAAAGGTAGAAAACTGAATTCACTGAACAACAATATTAAATGCGGAAACTCCTTGATTGACGACCCTGAAGTTGCAGGAGACAAAGCCTTTTCGTGGGAAAAAGAATTTCCAGAGGTTTTTATGAGAGGTGGTTTTGATGTGATTATTGGGAATCCGCCTTATGTAAGAATGCAAAATATTGATCTAAAATCAAGAGCTTATTTTTCGGCTTCATATTCTACAGCATTCCAAAATTATGATTTATATGTTCTTTTTACTGAAAAAACTAAAGCTTTATTAAATAAGTTAGGTACGGCTTCTTTTATTATGCCCAAGAAATTCATTACCTCAGAATATGGAGAAAAAATAAAGTGCTTTATATATGATAATAATTTACTTGATAGATATATTGATTTTTGTGATTTACAAATTTTTGATGATGCAACAACATACACAGGGATTTTCTTTTTCTCATTTCAAAACAAAATCACATTTGAATACCAAAAAATAAATTTTGATATTAATGATTTATTTGATTATCAAAAAATAACAAAAATAGACTATATTAATCTTTCCAAAAGAAACTGGGTGTTTCTTGATATTAATTCAACTAATTTATTTAACAAACTTCAAAACAACAAGAAATTAAAAGAAACTGATGCGATTCTTTATGTAGGATTACAAACAAGTGCTGACCCTGTGTTTATTCTTGAAATTCAAGGAGATGAATTATATTCAAATTTCACTAAGAAATCTTATAATTTTAATTCTTATGATATTATAAAACCTTTATTAAAAGGCGCAGAAATCAAAAGATATTCAACACCAATACCTAATTTTAAAATCATTTTTCCATATAAAATCATTAATGAATCAATTGAACTTATTTCAAAAAATGAAATGGAAAATAATTATCTTGATATTTGGAATTATCTTAACGAATGTAAAGAAAAACTTGAGGGTAGAGAAAACGGTAAAATGAAAAATGATATATGGTATGGCTATGTCTACCTTAAGAATATGACGGAATTTTCTAAACCTAAAATATTAACACAAGTTCTATGTAAAAATTCTTCTTTAGCTCTAGATTCGAAAGGTGATTATTATTTTGTAGGTGGAGGTACAGCAGGTGGATATGGTATTAGAGTTTCTGAAGAATTAAATAAATATCAACTATTAGCAATTTTAAACTCAAAATTAATTTATTGGTATATCAAACAATTTGCTTCACCTTTTCAAGGTGGTTTTTATGTATTTAATAAAAGCACATTAGGTGAGGTTCCGTTACCAAAAATAAATAAACTTAATTTCGAGAAAATAGTACTATATATAAATGAAATTGGAGATAAATATAATTCATTTTCAATTAAATTCACCACCTATTTCACCTCCCAATACCACCTTGAAAAAATCTCTGGAAAATTAGAAAAATGGTACGAGTTGTCTTTTGTAGATTTTATCAAAGAACTAAACAAAGCCATCAAAACAGCCAAAGGCACACCTTTAACCAAAAAAGATGAATTTGAATGGATGGAGTTGTTTGAAGACAACAAAAAGAACGCCTTAGCACTCAAAGCAGAAATAGCCAAAACCGACAAAGAAATTGACCAGATGGTGTATGAGTTGTATGGGTTAACGGAGGAGGAGATAAAGATTGTGGAGGGAGAATGATTTTTTTTGATTAGGGTTATTATGGGATTTTGGGTGTAAAAAGGGATTGTGATTGATGTGGATTGAAGGGATTGAAGGGATTGAAGGATTTTACGCTTTATCCTAAATAATCAAAATAATCATTTAAATCACAAAAATCATAGTATTGATGGATGGGTATGGGCTTTTTTCAGTTTTTCTTCCTAACTTCAAGTAAACAACATACCATGATTGACACAAATTTCAAATATTCAGAACTAACTTCAAAAGTCATAGGATGCGCTATGCGCGTACATTCAGCATTAGGAAATGGCTTTCAAGAAGTCATTTATCAACGAGCTTTACAAATAGAATTATCCTTAGCGGAGATTCCATTTTCAAGAGAATTTGAAATGCCTATATATTATCACAATCAACGAATTGGAACACGTAGGGTAGACTTTTTAGTCGAAGGAATTTTATCCGTAGAGTTAAAAGCGGTAACAAAAGTGGAAGATGTACATTTTGCACAGGCTATAAATTATTTAGAGGCATATAATTTAGAAGTAGGCTTACTTATTAATTTCGGAGAACGCAGTTTAAACTTTAAGCGTTTGAAAAATAATAAGTTTAAGGTGTTACAAAACGAAGAAAGTTTGTAATATAATTTCAAAAAAGATAAAATAATTAAATTTTAATCATTAAATTAGATTAATAAATAATCAAAACTAATTTAAATGATTTCAAACTATAACTCTACTACAAATGAATACCATGGATTGGTAGAACATATTTCAGATACTTATAACAGAGGTTTTCAAAAAGCATCACAAGCAATAAATTCAGCAATGGTTACTACCTATTGGAAAATAGGACAATATATTATTGAATTTGAACAAAAAGGAAATGAAAAAGCAAAATATGGAACTTCTCTTTTAGAAAAATTATCAATAGATTTAATGCAATTACATGGGAAAGGTTTTAGTCGTTCCAACCTTAACTATATGCGGCTGTTTTATAAATGTTATCCAATTTGTGAGACAGTGTCTCACAAATTGAATTGGTCTCACATTTGTGAATTAGTTAAGATTAACGACCAACTAGAACGTTCATTTTATGAAAAACAAACGATATTAGAAAATTGGAATGTTAGAGAATTAAAACGTCAAAAAAAATCGTCCTTATTCCTAAGACTTGCATCCACAAAAGATAAAGAAGGTATACTATCCTTGTCTGAACATGGTAATCAAATTCAGCATCCAACAGATATTTTACGAGACCCATGTGTTTTAGAATTTTTAAAAATACCCGAGGCAGCTTACTTATCTGAATCAGAAATTGAAACAAAATTAATAGATCATCTAGAACATTTTCTTTTAGAATTAGGAAAAGGATTTGCTTTTATCGGACGTCAATATCGAATTTCAATTGGAAATAGAAATTTTTATGTGGATTTAGTTTTTTATCATCGAATACTTAAATGTTTTGTACTTATTGACCTTAAACGAGAAGAAGCTGGATATGAAGACATCGGTCAAATGAATATGTACTTAGGTTATTTTGAAAAAGAAGAAAATAGAGAAGATGACAATCCTCCGATTGGTATAGTATTAGCAAAGGAAAAAGATGATTTATTAATTCAATATGCTATGCATAATATGACATCTCAATTATTTATAAATAAATACCAATTATACCTTCCAAATGAAGAAGAACTTAGGAAAATTATAGAAAACCAACTTAATACTATAAAACCATGAAAAACTTAAGTAATTCTTGAGTGATTTTCTTTAAATCAAAAGAAGTAAAACTATATTTTATTTTAATCATTAAATTAGATTAATAAATAATCATTTAAATACGTTTAAAGCAAAAAAACTAGTTCAAAATACTAACAAATTATGGAAAACCAAATCATATTATACCAAACAGAAAGTAGTAATGTAAACATAAATGTTACTTATCATAATGAAAGTTTTTGGTTAACTCAGAAAAATATCGCACAGCTTTTTGGAGTAGAAGTTCCTGCTATAAGTAAGCATTTAGCAAATATTTATGAAAGTAATGAACTACAAAAAGAAGCAACTATTTCCATTTTGGAAACAGTTCAAATTGAAGGTTCGAGAAATGTAAAACGAAACGTTGAATTTTATAACCTTGACGCAATCATTGCTGTTGGTTATAGGGTAAACTCAAAGCAAGCGACACAATTTAGAATATGGGCAACAAACACGTTAAGGGAGTACATATTAAAAGGCTTTGTTTTAAATGAAGAAATGCTTAAAAATGGAAAAGCATTTGGAAAAGATTATTTTGATGAGCTATTGGAACGTATTCGAGAAATACGAAGTAGCGAACGTAGAGTTTATCAAAAATTGGGAGATATTTTCCAGCAATGTAGTGCCGATTATAAAAAGGATTCCGATGAAGCAATTTTATTTTATAAAATGGTTCAAAATAAATTACATTTTGCAATAACAGGACAAACTGCCGCTGAAATTATTTATAATCGTGTCGATAAAAACAAAGAATTTATGGGGTTATCAACTTGGAAAAACGCACCAGAAGGTAAAATTCTTAAAAGTGACGTTACGGTAGCAAAAAATTATTTGAATGAAAATGAAATCGGAGATTTGAATTTATTAGTTAGTGCATATTTAGATTTGGCAGAATTTCAAGCAAGACGAAAACAACTCATGAATATGAAAGATTGGTTAGTAAGAACGAATAAATTTTTAGAAAGTAATAGTTTGGATGTTTTACCAAATGCTGGATCAATTTCACATGAAAAAGCAGTTGAAAAAGCTCATAACGAATTTGAAGAATTTAGAATTGAACAAGATAAAAAATACTTATCTGATTTAGACAAAATAATCCAAGGCATAGCAAAGAAATAATAATATAATTGAGTAGTCGCAATCTTACCAGGACTTAAATAGTTTACGTTCTCTGTACATAATCTTTGCATTTCAAAAGTAATGATTATGTCAATATTAGCATTCACACAGCAATTTCCAACAAACGAAAGTTGTAAGTTACACTTTAAATTAGAGCGAGAGAAAGAAGGAGTAATCTGTAAAAAGTGTTCACAAACTGAACATTACTGGCTTTCTTCTAAATGGCAATGGCAATGTAAAAATTGCTCATTTAGAACTACATTAAGAAGTGGTACTATTATGGAAAACTCTAACTTACCTATTTTGACTTGGTATTTATGTATGTCTTTTATGAGTTTTTCTAAAAAAGGACTTTCGGCGTTGGAGATGCAACGACAATTAGGTCATAAAAGGTATAATACTGTTTGGAATTTAATGCATAAAATCAGAAATGCTATGGGTTTAAGAGATGACAAATATAATCTATCAGGTTTTGTTGAATTTGATGAAGGTCATTTTGAGCATGCTGTTAAAAATGACACTCAATTAAAAAGAGGTCGAGGTAGTCAACGACAAACAAATGTTGCTGTTATGGCAGAATCTACACCTCTTGAAAATATAGAAACAGGACATAAATCGACTCATTGTAGGTATTTTAAAATGAAAGTAAATCAATCTTTTGAAAAAGAAGAATTAAACTCAAAAGTTGTCAAATACATTCATCAAGACTCTATCATATTTTCAGATAAAAGCACAAGTTATGTTGATTTTTCAGAAATTGTTGATACTCATATTTCTTCAAAGTCAACCAAAGAAACTACTAAATCAACACTTAAATGGGTGCATATTGCAATTAGTAATGCAAAACGTAATCTATTGGGTGTATACCATATGATAAAGCCAAAATACTTACAGTCTTATTTGAATGAATTTTGCTACAAATTGAACAGAAGATTTTTTGGTTTCAAATTATTCAACCGTTTGATTATTGCCACAATCAATAATTAGTGGTATAATTGTGACTACTCAATTAATATAATATTACCAATATGGAATTTCAAAACGAATCAAATCTGTTAATCTATCAAAATCAAGAGGGAAACATCAAAATAGATGTGCAATTAGAAAACGAAACTGTTTGGCTTACGCAAGAGCAAATGGCTCAACTTTTTGGGAAAGGAAGAAGCACTATTACTGAACATATTTCTAATATATATAAAGAAGAAGAATTAGAACAAATTTCAACTCGTCGGAATTTCCGACAAGTTCGAATTGAAGGAAATCGTGAGGTAGAAAGAGAGATAGAATACTTCAACCTCGATGTAATCATTTCCGTTGGCTACCGTGTAAAATCCAAACAAGGTACGCAATTTCGTATTTGGGAATCCTAACAACAAAAAATGAGATTCAGTTTCCCAAATCTCATTTTCATTTTTTGACTAATCTTTATTAATTCATATTCTTCAACTGCCTAGCATACAAAAATATCCAAATAGCAGAAAATAATGCTCCGATTATTAATTCATTTTGAGCAGCCAATTTAATAGGCACTACAAAATAGATAAATGTAAAAGACAAAATACTGTAAATGATGTAGAAATGAAAACCAAGTCTATTTTTACGAAGCATTAGTAACACTCCTATTAAGCCTGTAAACAAGGTAATTAAATTCAATGTTCCATGCAGGTAAAACTTTGTATTGATTATCGTCATCCGATCGTATGCAATCTTTTTAGCCAATTCCACTTCTTCTGAATTTCCAAAAACAGATAATACCGAATTCATGCTTAAAAATGACTTTTCGAGTTCTTCCAATGTCAAAGGTCCGTTTAAGAAATTAATAAGTCCTGTAAATAAAGCCATTCCAATTGAAATCAAACTTAAAACACATAAAATTTTAACCGTATTTTTCTTTTTGGGCGTCTCTTCAACAACCTCTACGTGTTGAATTTCTTCTTGATTTATTTCTTCCATATCTCTTTTACAAATTGTTTGCTATCCTGAATTAACGGATGTAAATATTGATCTTCTTGTACAAATGGTACGACTTTACGGTATGCCTCAAATAAGCCATGCACAGCCTCACTTGATTTTAATGGTTTTCTAAATTCGTATGCTTGTGCAGCATTCAATAACTCAATACCTTGAATAGTAAAACAGTTTTCAATCACACGGTATAATTTCGTTGCAGCGTTCGCTCCCATACTCACATGATCCTCTTGTCCGTTTGAAGAATCAACTGTATCACAACTTGCAGGGAAACACAATTGTTTGTTTTGACTTACAATCGAAGCACAGGTATATTGTGGAATCATAAATCCTGAATTCAACCCTGGATTTGCTACTAAAAATGCTGGTAAACCTCTTGTTCCAGAAATTAATTTATACACACGTCTCTCAGAAATACTTCCCATCTCTGCCATAGCTAACGCTAAAAAGTCCATCGAAATTGCTAATGGTTGTCCGTGGAAATTCCCTGCAGAAACCACTAATTCTTCATCTGGAAAAATCGTTGGATTATCTGTAACCGCATTAATTTCATTTTCTACAACACGAGCACAATGTTCAATCGCATCATAACTTGCTCCATGTACCTGTGGAATACATCTAAATGAATACGGATCCTGTACGTGCTCTTTTGGTTGAGCTACCAACTCACTTCCAGCCAATAATTCACGCATCAACGCTGCTGCTTTGATTTGTCCTTCTTGTTTACGGATTTCGTTCACAGAAACTCCAAACGGCTCAACTCTTCCATCATACCCCTCTAATGATAACGCAGCTACATGATTGAATTGTTGCCATAATTTACGAGATGCTGCAACCGAATAACTTGCATAACTACTCATAAATTGGGTGCCATTCAAAAGCGCTAACCCCTCTTTCGACATCAACTCTACCGGTTGAACACCAAAACGTTTTTCAATTTCCGAAGCTGGTTGTTTTTCTCCTTCAATCACTACTTCTCCTTGTCCAAAAATAGGCATCGACAAATGTGCCAACGGAGCTAAATCCCCAGAAGCACCCAAACTACCTTGCTGATAAACAACTGGTAGTATGTTATTATTAAAAAAGAAAACCAAACGTTCTACGGTTGCTAATTGCACACCGGAATGACCGTGAGATAATCCCAATACTTTCAACAACAACATTCGTTTCACTAAATGTGATGGAACTTCCTCCCCTGCTCCACACGCATGTGACAACACCAAATTCTTTTGTAAAAGGGCTAAATCCTCATTCGGTATTACAGTATTACACAAAGAACCAAAACCTGTATTAATACCATAAATCACGCGATTCTCTTTCGCTACCACCTCATCCAAATACGCACGACATTTATTAATTTTCGCTTTTGCATTATCAGACAATTCAACCTGAAATCCTTCATTTAAAATTTCCTCTAATTGTTCCAAGGAAATCCAGTCGTTATTTATAATGTATTTTTTCATAGTCAATCTTTTTATTTCCACCTATGATTTATTGTTTCCTCCCTTGAGGGAGGATTAAGGAGGGTGACCTACTTTTTAATCTTTCACCTCCCTCAATCCCTCCTCGAGGAGGGAAGTATATTTATCCTCTAATCTTCATAATCAACTCCTCCACACTCACCTCTTCCTGCTCACCCGTTTCCATATTTTTTAATTGAATGATCTCGTTTTCAATTTCGTTTTCACCAACTATGGCAACGTATTTCACTTGAATATCATTCGCATATTTCATTTGCTTCTGCATTTTCGCTTTGGTTGGATAGATTTCGCAAGAAATTCCATTTTTACGAATATCTTTTACTAATGGCAAACAATGCGTTTGTTCTGTTTCACCGAAATTCACAAACAACACTTCCAATCCTTGCCCTACTTCTTTAGGGAACAATTCAAGTTCTGTCAAAACATCATAAATACGATCAGCGCCAAAAGAAATCCCAACACCAGACATATTTGGCATACCAAATAAACCAGTCAAGTCATCATATCTTCCACCTCCACAAATACTTCCCATTTTTACACCATCCGCTTTCACTTCAAAAATAGCTCCTGTATAATAATTAAGTCCACGAGCTAACGTAACATCAAAAACAATATTCGCTCTTTCTACCCCTAATTTTTCAACGGTGTCTAATACAAAAACCAACTCTTCAATCCCTTTTAATCCGATTTCACTCGAAACAAGGTAGTTTTTCATGATTTCAATACGCTCTTTTGTTGAACCAGATAAAGTCAATAATGGCTTAATTTTCTCAATAGAACTTTCTGCAACTCCTTTTTCCTGTAATTCTTTGATAACCCCCTCTTCACCAATTTTATCCAATTTATCTAATGCTACTGTGATATCAATCAAACGATCAGATTCACCTGAAACTTCAGCAATTCCAGATAAAATTTTACGGTTATTGATATAGATGGTAAAAGCAGGCAATCCTAAATTTGTCAATACTTCATCAAATAATTGAACGAAATCTACTTCATACAACAACGAATCACTCCCTACCACATCGGCATCACATTGATAAAACTCTTGGTATCTTCCGTGTTGCGGACGATCAGCACGCCAAACAGGTTGAATTTGGTAACGTTTAAAAGGAAACGAAAGGTCATTTTGATGTTGAACTACAAAACGAGCAAAGGGAACCGTTAAATCATAACGCAACGCTTTCTCAGATAATGAATTAGCAAAACGAGCTAAATTCCCCTCTTCCAATGCTTGTAAATCCGCTTTTTTCTGTTTTTCACCCGAATTTAAAATCCTAAAAATCAAACGATCTCCCTCTTCTCCATATTTACCCATCAAAGTTTGAGACAATTCAAAAGAAGGAGTTTCAATAGGTAAAAATCCAAAATTTCTAAAAGATTGTTTTATAGTATCAAAAATGTAATTTCTTCGAGCGACTTCTAAAGGTAAAAAATCACGTGTTCCTTTCGGAATAGCCGGTTTTTGAGCCATTTTTTCAAATTTTACACAAAGATAATTAATTAATGTAACAACGAATTCAATGTAGTGATGTGTAAATGAGTAAAGCTGGAATAATTATAAAAAAGAATTTCTCCTAATCTTTCTTACATCTAATATATAGTGCAGATGACCAACTTTGATAAAATCCTTGTAATCTATCGGAGTTGTTTTCAAGCTTAAAAGCCCAAGGACTAAATTCAATTGTATATTTAGTTTTTTCTGCCCACCATGCCGTATTAGTTTTTAAACCTTCAAATTCACCATCGAAATTAAAAAACCCACCACCTTTAAAAGAGAGCATAGTTTCATTTGTAACTTTTTCGTTTGGTGAATTCCAATGTATTAATCCCACTTCTTTTAAAGCTCTTCCTGCATATTTTTCACCACCAAACCCCTCAATCAAAGCCAACCATTCATCTTCTTTTGGAACATGCCATCCTGTTGGACAAACACCGCTATAAACAATCTTCTGATTGTATAGCTTACCATAAATTGTGTTAAATGTAGAATCAAAATTATAATAGGTAAACATTGGTATATCTTGATTATCTTTTAAATCTGTTTTTTTTATTGCTTCAGTTATTTTTTGTCCATTATTTAAACTAGAAACACGTAAATTTTCTGCCATCCATTCGGTTTCACCAATCTTAACCGTTTTATAAAAATTACTATCAATATCATAAACACCAGAACCTTGAGAAACAACATAAGAATTCAGTTTTTCTTTCTTACAACATGTAAAAAGAAACAGCAAAGGGATTAAAAATACTATTCGCATACTTTTTTTTATTTCAAAAATAAACTTGAAAGACTTAAAATCAATGATTGACAAGGTTATTTTTTATTTAAATTTGCATTCAAAATACTGATTATGTTGAAAATTGATATGCACTCCCACATCATCCCTAGAGAATTGCCTGATTGGCATAATAAATTTGGGTATGGTGATTTCATTTACTTAAAACACAACGAAGACAAAACTGCTGATATGATGCAGGGTGGTAAATTCTTCCGTCGTATCGAAGAAAATTGTTGGGATGAAAATTTCCGTATCACGGAATATGCAGATTTTTCAACTACCGTTCAAGTGGTTTGTACAATTCCTGTTTTGTTTTCCTATTGGGCAAAACCTGCAGACTGTTTAGAATCTTCTAAGTTTTTAAATGATCACATAGCTGATTTAGTGGCTCGTTACCCTAAAAATTACATCGGTTTAGGAACAATTCCTATGCAAGATGTAGATACGGCCATCCAAGAGTTAAGAAGATGCAAAGAGATTGGATTGGTTGGTGTTCAAATTGGTAGTAACATCAATGATAAAAACCTTGGTGAACCTGAATTCTTCCCGATTTTTGAAGCGATGCAAGAATTAGACATGGCTGTAATGATTCACCCTTGGCAAATGATGGGGGAAGATAGCATGAAAAAATATTGGTTGCCATGGTTGGTGGGTATGCCGGCTGAAACTTCTCGTGCTGCTTGCTCTATGGTTTTCAGCGGATTGTTTGATAAATTACCCAATTTAAGAGTATGTTTTTCTCATGCTGGTGGTTCTTTCTTACCAACGATTGGTCGTATTGAACACGGATTCAATTGCCGTCCAGATTTAGTTGCGATTGACAATCCAAACAATCCTAGAAATTACATTGGTAAATTTTGGGTAGATAGCATTACACACGATATTGATTTCTTGAAATACATCTTAAACATGCAAGGAAGTAAGAAAATCTGTTTTGGTACTGATTATCCTTTTCCTTTAGGTGATTTGGAAATTGGTAAATTCATTGAAGACAGTGACTTATCAAAAGAGGTGCAAGAAGATTTATTTCACAACGCTACCTTAGAATGGTTGAAATTAGAGAAAAATCAGTTTGTTTAAAATGAGAGCAAAAACAATAGAATTAATGGCTCCCGCTGGAAATTTTGAATCCTTACAATCAGCGATTCAAGCAGGAGCAAATTCTGTATATTTTGGTGTAGAACAACTCAACATGAGAACGAAATCTACCCATAATTTCACTATCGATGATTTAGCTGAAATTGTATCTCGTTGTTCTGAAAATAATGTTAAGAGTTATTTAACTCTGAATACTATTCTATACGATCATGATATCCAATTAATGAAACGCATTGTTGATTCTGCAAAAGAAGCTGGAATTAGTGCGGTTATTGCATCAGATCACGCTGTACTGAATTATGCTAAAAAAATCGGTCAAACGGTTCATATCTCTACACAATGTAATATCACAAATATTGATTCTGTAGAATTTTACGCAAATTTCGCAGATGTGATGGTGCTATCAAGAGAATTAAGTTTGTTACAGGTTGAAACAATCAATAAAGAAATTCAACGAAGAGAAATCACTGGTCCTTCAGGTGAATTAATCAGAACTGAAATTTTTGGCCATGGTGCATTATGTATGGCTGTTTCTGGAAAATGTTATTTGAGTTTACATAGTAATTATTCTTCGGCAAACAGAGGTGCTTGTGTTCAAAATTGTAGAAAAAGTTATATTGTTACAGACAAAGAAACGGGGTACGAATTAGAAGTTGACAATGAATACATTATGTCAGCAAAAGATTTATGTACCATCGATTTCTTAGATAAAATCATAGATGCTGGAGTTTCAGTATTAAAAATAGAAGGAAGAGGAAGAAGCGCTGACTATGTTTACGTTACAACTAAATGTTATCGTGAAGCGATAGATTCAATTATAGACGATACTTACTCTCAAGAAAAAGTAATTGAATGGAAAGAACAGCTTGCTACCGTTTTCAATCGTGGATTTTGGGATGGTTATTACCTTGGCAAATTAATGGGTGAATGGAATGATTCTGATGGTTCTAAAGCAACAAAACGAAAAGTATATGTTGCGAAAGGTAGAAAATTCTATGATGAGGTTGGTGCTGGCGAATTTTTAATGGAAGCACAAGACTTGAAAGTTGGTGATGAAATTTGTATTACTGGTCCTACAACAGGTATTATTTTCTCAACAATTTCAGAGTTAAGAGAAGAAAACAAATCGGTAGATATTGTTAAAAGAGGGGCTCTTTTCACTATCAAAACTCCTGAAAAAATTCGTCCTTCCGATAAATTATACAAATTCGTTGAAGCATAAAAATGGTTCGAATTACACAATTAAGAGCTAAATGTATTGGTTGTAACGCATGCGTTGAGGCGGATAAATACCGATGGAGAGTTTCTAAAAAAGATGGAAAATGTACTTTGATTGGTGGTACAGAAAAAAAAGGTTGGTATACAGTTTTAGTGGAAGACGATGAGTATGAAGCGAACTTAATTGCTAGCAAACATTGCCCAGTAAATATTATTAAAATAGAAAAGGTGTCTTAACTGGACACCTTCTTATTTATTAACAAACAGGATTAGAAATTATTCACTTCTTGTATTTGAGTTACTCTTTTCCAAATCCTGTTCTTTTTTGTCCATTTTAATTTCCTCTGTTCTACCCGGCTTTAATTCATCTTTTTTTAATGTCTTAATTCGATTAGAAATCGTATTTTTTGTTTCAATAGTAGGCTTTTTTTCTACTGATTGAATATTATTTGCTTTAGAATCATCACTTTTTGACGCCAAGTTAGACGATGAACACGATAATAAAAATAATGATATTGAAAATAAAACTAATTTCATGATTTTATTCAGAAAATAAAGATTCAACATACTCTTCACGGCTAAACAATTGTAAATCGTTAATACCTTCACCTACCCCTATATATTTCACAGGTATTTTCATTTGATCAGATATTCCTATTACAACACCTCCCTTGGCTGTACCATCTAATTTAGTAATTGCAAGTGCATTTATATTCGTAGCGGCAGAAAATTGTTTTGCCTGTTCAAACGCATTTTGACCTGTCGAACCATCTAAAACTAACAAAACTTCATGTGGTGCACCTGGAATAACTTTTTCCATAACTCGTCGAATTTTAGAAAGCTCATTCATTAAATTCACTTTATTGTGCAATCTACCAGCTGTATCTATTATCACTACATCCGCACCTTGAGCTTTTGCTGAAGACAAGGCGTCAAATGCAACAGAAGCAGGATCTGCACCCATACCTTGTTGTACAATTGGAACACCAACCCTTTCTGCCCAAATAATTAACTGATCTACAGCAGCTGCTCTAAATGTATCTGCTGCTCCCAAAACCACTTTTTTACCTTCATCTTTTAAATGATGTGCCAACTTACCTATCGTGGTAGTCTTACCTACACCATTTACGCCAACAACCATAATCACATACGGATCACCATTCTGCTTTGCATATGTAAATCCTGAAATATCATTCGAATTGTTTTCTGAAAGTAAACCCGCTATTTCTTCTTTTAAAACACTATTTAGTTCTGCGGTTCCCAAAAACTTGTCTTTTGAAACGCGATCCTCAATTCGTTCTATAATCTTTAATGTAGTCTCCACTCCTACGTCTGAGGTTATTAAAATTTCCTCTAAATTATCTAATACCTCATCATCTACTTTAGATTTACCTACAATTGTCCGTGCGATTTTAGAGAAAAAACTTTGCTTAGTTTTTTCAAGTCCTTTGTCTAATGTTTCTTTTTTCTCTTTTGAAAATAAACCAAAAAATGCCATATCTATTAAAATAGAAAAAGCTCCCTAATTATTAGGAAGCTCAATCAATAATTACTTTATAATTGAATTAGTTTTTTGCAAACCATTCTTTCACTTTGTCATTGTGAACGATTTCTTGTTTAAATGTATAAGCTCCTGATTTGTCAGACTTAACCATTTTAATCACTTTTGTGTGTTCTTTACCACCACCTTTTTGTAGTGACGCTACTACTTTCTTTGCCATTTCTCAGCGTATTATTTAATTTCTTTATGAACTGTATATCTTTTTAAGATAGGATTGTACTTTTTAATTTCCAATCTATCTGGAGTGTTTTTACGATTTTTTGTCGTAATATAACGTGACGTACCAGCAGCACCTGATTGTTTATGCTCTGTACATTCAAGAATCACTTGAATTCTATTACCTTTTGCTTTCTTTGCCATTTTCTTTTCTTTTTTTATGCCATTTCACAATGGGCGAGTAGTTTATTTAAGATATCCTTTCTCACGAGCTTCCTTCATAACCTCTGTAATCCCTTTCTTATTGATAGTTCTTAAAGCAGAAGTTGAAATTTTCAACGTAACATAAGTATCTTCTTCAGGAAGATAAAACTTCTTTGAAATCAAGTTTGGGTAGAACTTGCGTTTTGTTTTTCTGTTAGAGTGAGAAACATTGTTTCCAACCATTACTGACTTACCCGTTAATTGACAAACTCGTGACATCTTATTAATTTTATTTAAACTAATTCTAAAAGCGAGTGCAAAGAAAACAATAATTTCCTGAACTCACAAGTAAATAATTAAATTTTATGCGATTTTTTCTAAAATGGTCAATCGGAGAAAATTCAATGAAGCAAATATAGTCATTTGAATGTTTCGCTCACGATTATCACCTAACTTTATTTTTTTAGTAACAACTCCACCATTGTGTGCAATTGCCATCCAAACCGTTCCAACAGGCTTGTCTTCTGTCCCTCCATCTGGGCCAGCGATACCAGAAATCGACACGCAAAAATCAACACCTAAAACTTTTTTTCCTCCGTTTGCCATTTCTATCACTGTCTCCTCACTAACAGCACCATACACACCAAGTGTTTTAGGATTCACTAATGCTAATTTGGTCTTTAAATCATAGGAATAAGTCACTAATGACCCTTCAAAATATATGCTAGACCCTGGAATACTTACAATCTCATTTGCAACACCTCCTCCTGTACAGCTTTCAACAGTACCAATCTTTACCCCATACTTCAATGCTAAATCAGAAACAACTTTAGCTAAAGTGTCATCTTCCCAACCATAAACAAATGATGGGAAACGTTCTTTAACCTGATTTAAATACCTTTCTACTTTATCTTTATCCGAAATACCAACATATGATGACACTCTCAATTTAACCATTCCTGGCGAAGGCAAATATGCTAAAGACAGGCCTTCTCTCTCAAGCTCCAACTCCCATCCAGCTAATTCCTTTGCTAAAAAAGACTCACCAATCCCCGTAGTAAGTAACGTTTTATGATAAAGACCATGTACATTAAAAAAAGATTTTATTTTATCAAAACCATAATCATTCATAATACCCTTCATTTCATAAGGGACTCCGGGCATACTTATTAAAATCCTATTGTTTTTTTCAAACCACATACCAGAAGCTGTACCGTGATTGTTAATCAACACTTCACAATTTTCAGGTAAAGCCGCTTGAAGTCTATTCACCTCCAAAATCTCCCTTCCTCTTTTTATAAAAAACGATTCCACTTTATCTAAAACCGATTGATTCATTACCAAACTTGTATTAAAGTACTTAACCAAGGTATGTTTTGTTATGTCATCCTTAGTAGGTCCTAATCCGCCAGTAACAATAATTAAATCTGCTCTCTGAAATGCTAAATCAAATGCATTTACAATATCAGTCTCCCCATCTGAAATGGTACTCACCCACTTTACACGGATACCCATTAAAGACAACTCCTGCCCCAACCAAGCCGCATTCGTATTAATTGTTTGTCCAATCAACAATTCATCTCCTATTGAAATCAATTCTGCTAACATACTTTTTTTTCATAAAATTATTGTATGTTTGGATACAAACTCCAAAATCTCTAAAATGATTTCAAAATTTATATTAACAGGAATTTCAATTCTAATATTCGGATTAGGAAACAAAATAGAAACCACCTCACTCCTTTCAATTAAATATAAACAAACTACACCCTCAAAAGAACAAATAATCAACGGTTTGAAAGGAGCTTTAAATATAGGAATAGAAAACGCAGTAAAAACTTGTGCTGTAAAAGATGGTTTTTGGAAAAACAACTTAATCCGACTGCCTTTTCCTGAAGACGCCATTGCTGTAAAACAAACTGCTGAAAAATTCATGCTTCAACGACAAGTTGAAAAATTTGAAAACACCCTAAACAAAGCTGCAGAAGAAGCGTCTAAAGAAGCTTTACCAATTTTTATAAATGCAATTAAAAATATGACGGTAAATGATGGGCTATCAATACTTAATGGCGGTGAAGGATCTGCAACTCGATTTTTACAAAAAAACACAAACACAGAGCTCAAAACTGCATTCAAACCGAAAGTTCAAAAAGCAATAGATCAAGTTCAATTAACTAAGTATTGGAAACCACTCATAAGTAATTACAATAAAAAAAATCTTTTGACTGGCGGTAAAGACATTAATCCTGACTTAAACACCTACGTAACAGAAAAAGCCTTATCTGGATTATTCAAACTTATTGAGATCGAAGAGAATAAAATCAGAAAAGATCCAAATCAAGCACTTCAAAACATATCAAACACAAGTGTTTCTATTGTAAAAGAAGTATTTGGCTCTATAATAAAAAAATAAAATGCTTACTTTGACTAACATTTTATTTTGACTCATTTATTTGATTTAATAAAATCGCTTACTAAATAGGCAAGTGTTTTTCCAACAATCGTATCCTCTCGACCTCCATTCGGTGCAGCTTCTGGAAGATGTAAATAAACAACCTCTTTTTCTTTTGCTAATTGCAAAATATATTTCCTAGCATCTTCTACTGTAATTCCAGAATTAGTAAATGCACTTGCAGGCAAACCAATTATCGCATCCATATCCAACTCTACACCAAACGAATCACCATTGTTTTTGATAATAAAACGATTAACATCCTCCAAAATCGAAGATTTACCTAGTAAATAATCATCATAAAAAGTGAAATCAGACCCACCCTGCTCTAACCTAGTTAGCATTTCCTCACTATTGTAAGATTGATGCAACCCAATCACTTTGTAATAACTTAACACCCCTTCATTTTTAGCATACGAGAATGAATTTCCACTATGCCTTCCTTCCAAAAGACGAAAATCAGCATGGGGATCACAGTTTATTACATTTATTTTTTTTTGCTTAGCATTGTTAAACGCTCTCATCAATGGATAAGCATTATTATGCCCTCCACCAATGAGAATTGGAATCAAATCTTTTTTATATATCTCTTTCAAGTGAGAAATTAAAAGATTATCCAATTCAGATACTTGCTCACGCTTTTCTTCTAACGTTTCTTTAGCAAAAACTTTAAAAACTCCATAAAACAAAACTTCTTCACCTGATAAAAACCGATTAGACTGTATATTGAGAAATCGTGAAACAAAAGTCTGAAACGCTTTTTCAGCACCTGAAAAACCAAAATTTGCCTGAGGTCCCACTGATTCTTCCACACCAACAATCACATACCTACCTGTAAAGTTTGGAAAATCATCATAAGTTTTAACTTTCTCACCCAATTTAATTTCCCCATCCCTCAATGAAGTCTGTTTGATTAAATCTTGTTTGCTATAATTGTAAAAATCGATCATAACCCCTTATTTAACTTGGTGTTTTTGCATTAAACCTATAAAATCATCAGGCGGAGATATAGGACGCATCGTATCTTTTGAAACAAAAACTAAGGTAGTAGATGCAACAGAAATCACCTTACCATGTTCGTTTTCTATTTCATACTCAAAGAACAGCCTAGCCCCCTTTAACGATGTAATCTTGGTGGTTATTAACAAAATGTCATCATAGTATGCTGGTGCAAAATAACGCACATTAAACTCTGAAACGGGCAACATCACACCTGAATCCTCCATTTTTTTATAACTCATACCAAAAGACCTTAAAGCTTCAACTCGACCTACCTCAAAATATTGAGCATAATTACCGTAATAACAATAACCCATTTGATCCGTTTCACCATAACGAACTCTTAACGAAGTTTTTTGAATAAAATGTATATTCATAACACAAAAGATTAAAACTTTTCAAACGAAAAACATACAAACAAAAATAACCATTCTAGTGAAAGCAAGTTACTGAATATTTACACCCAAAAACCGATCAAAAAAATCATAATCAAAAAAAGATAAAAATCAATAGCTATTTAATTTTTTTTTAAACTAAATAATCATAATCTTTGTAACACAAGATAGGAATACAAACTAAAATACTGATAAATAATTTTTTACAAGTACATAAAAGTTTTAAACACCTATCTTTAATAACTACTTACAAAGTAAATATGGAAAAAGATCACGTTGAAGCTTGGGGAAACTGCTTAAAAGTTATTAAAGATAACATCGCGCTTAATTCTTACAAAACTTGGTTTGAACCAATCGTTCCAATCAGGTTAGAAAACAGTATTCTAACAATACAAGTTCCATCGCATTTTTTCTACGAATGGCTTGAAGAACATTATATTGTATTATTAAAAAAAGTTATTAAAAAAGTTATTGGTAACGAAGGCCGACTAGAATATAGTATCGTTATGGAAAACAATAATAAAAACACCTCTCCATCTGTAATAAAACTGCCTACATCTAACAATGGGAATATTCAGAATAGTCCTATTACGGTTCCATTACATGCTGGAGAAAGTCAAATAAGAAATCCTTTTATAATCCCTGGATTAAAGAAAGTAAATGTTGATTCTAACTTAAATCCTGCTTATTCATTTGAAAATTTTGTGGAAGGTGATTGCAATAGACTCGCTAGATCTGCTGGTTACGCTGTAGCAAACAAACCAGGAGGAACAGCTTTCAATCCATTATTAATTTATGGTGGTGTTGGTTTAGGAAAAACACACTTATCACATGCAATTGGAATAAGTATTAAGGAAAAATTTCCCAACAAAACTGTATTATACGTTGGTTCTGAAAAATTTGCACATCAATTTATTGATGCTTTAAAACAAAATACTGTAAACGATTTTATACATTTCTATCAAATGGTAGATGTATTAATCATTGATGATGTTCAGTTTTTCGCAGGAAAAACTAAAACAATGGATGTATTCTTTTCAGTATTTAATCACTTACATCAAAACGGAAAACAAATCATTCTTACATCAGACAAACCACCTGTTGAAATGCAAGATATGGAGCAACGTTTATTATCTCGATTTAAATGGGGATTATCTGCCGATTTAACTCCACCCGACTTAGAAACAAGAATTGCCATATTACAAAAGAAAATGTACGGCAACGGCATCGAGCTACCAGCAGAAGTTGTTGAATATTTAGCATATAGCATAAACACAAACATCAGAGAAATGGAAGGTGCTTGGACCTCACTACTTGCACAAGCTTCTTTGAATAAAAAGGCTATCACTCTTGATCTTGCAAAACAAATGATCGATAAATTCGTGAAAAACACTTCGCGAGAAATCTCTATAGACTACATCCAAAAGGTAGTTTGTGATTATTTTAATTTACCAATGGAAATACTAAAATCCAAAACACGTAAGAGAGAAGTAGTACAAGCTAGACAAATATCTATGTTCTTTGCTAAAAAAATGACTAAATCATCTTTAGCAAGTATAGGAGCACATTGCGGAGGAAAAGATCATGCTACCGTATTACACGCTTGTAGAACAGTTATGAATTTGGCTGATACAGATAAGCAATTTAAAGTATATCTAGCCGACTTAGAAAAGAAACTTTCAATACAATAATAAAGAACCACCTTTGGGTGGTTTTATTTTTTCCTATCATTTGGAAGAATTATACACATATAATACACTACTAAATTTATCAGAAGGACTTTACAAAGAGAAAGGCTCTAAATTCATTGGTTATGCTACACCTTGTTATAATGAATCAGAAGCCAAAGAATTTTTAAATACTTGGAAGAAAGAAAACCATCAAGCTAGTCATCTTTGCTATGCCTATCGTTTTGGAGTAACTAATTTTGCAACTCGTGCAAATGATGATGGTGAACCATCAAATAGTGCAGGCGCTCCAATTTTAGGTCAAATCCAATCGTTTGAATTAACAAACGTTCTAATCGGAGTTGTACGTTATTTCGGCGGAACAAAACTTGGTGTCAGTGGATTAATAACAGCTTACAAATTAGCTGCAAAAAACGCCATTGAAAACGGAATTATCATAAAAAAAGAGCTTGAAACTAAAATAGAGATATTTTTTCCATACGAAAAACTCCCAAATGTAATGAGCTTATTAAAAAATGTTGAAGCTCAAATAAAAACTCAAGATTTTAATTTGGATTGTCGCTTGGAAATCCAATTCCCAAAATCAAAAGAACAAACAATTTTCAATAATTTAAAGAACATACATTTAGTTGAAATTAAACTTCTATAACCAAAAAATAAATGGAACTTTTAAAAAAATTAACCTCAATCTCTGGAGCATCAAGTGATGAATTACAGATAAAAAAATTTTTACTAAAATATATTATTGAAAACCAAAACAACTGGAAATCAAACCCTACAATCATTGAAGGTGACGAGTTTCATGACAACATCATATTAGTTTTCGGCAAACCTCGAACTGCAATTTATGCGCACATTGACACAATAGGCTTTTCAGTTTCTTATGAAAATCAATTAGTTAAAATCGGAGGACCAGATTTAATTGATGGAACACCTCTTGTGGGTAAAGACTCAATTGGGAAGATTGATACCGAATTAATGGTTATAGAACAAGTGAATGATCGCCCAATTATCAAATGTGTTTACCCAAGAGAAATAGACCGCGGTACAATTTTAACTTACAAACCAAACTTTAGAGAAACTGATACAACTGTTCAATCACCCTATTTAGATAATCGCCTAGGAGTTTGGTGTGCACTTAAAATCGCAGAATCACTAAAAGATGGTATAATAGTATTTAGCACCTATGAAGAACATGGCGGAAATAGCGTAGGCTTTATCTCTAAATTTCTTTATAAAAAATTCAAAATAAAACAGGCTCTTATTTGCGATATCACTTGGTTAACTGAACATGTATCACCTGGTAAAGGTGTCGCTATTTCATTAAGAGATAGTATGCTACCAAGAAAAACTTTTTTAAATAAAATCTTAAAACTTGCTAAAAAATCAGGCATTGATTTTCAACTTGAAGTAGAAAGTGCAGGGGGCAGTGATGGTAGCACCTTACAAAAATCTGAATTACTTATAGACTGGTGCTTTATTGGTGCAGGAGAAGACAACGTTCATACATGTGATGAAATTGTATCCAAATACGACATCCTATGCATGGTAGAAATGTATCGATTCCTTATGAAAAACCTCTGATCTTATTTAACATAATCTTTAGGTTTTAATCCCTTCAAAATATTTCATACATATTTATGTAATAGATAAAGCTTATAAATAACTCACATTAATCTTAATATTTACTGATATAAGTCATTCATTTCGTTGTCAGATTAAAATAAATTTACAGAATAAACAAATAACAATTTAACAATGGAAAAACATGATTTAAAACACGAATTCCCAGATTTAGTAGACAAGATCCATGAATTCAAAGTATCAAATAATCATTTCAAGAAATTATTTGAAGAATACCATGAAATAAATAATGATATACACAGAATTGAAACTGGAGCAGAGGCTACTAAAGATGAAGTTTTGAACGAATTAAGAATAAAAAGAGTTCATCTTAAAGATGAATTATATGAATTCTTAAAATAAAGTTTATTAAGCATTAAAGGAAAAGAGGAATTAAAAACCCTCTTTTCTTTTTATAGTAATTCAGATAACTCAAGCCACCTTTCTGTTTTTTCATCTATGGAAGAAACAATTTTAGATAATTCACTCCCAGCATCCATCATTTCCTGATTAGATTTCGTAGGATCTGAAAGAATACCTGTTAAAAGTACTTTTTTACTTTCTAATTCATTAAGTTCTTTTTCTAAAGAATCAAACTCACTTTTTTCTTTAAAAGAAAGTTTACGCTTTTCATTTTTCGATAAATCCTTGGGTTTATCAATAACGATCTCTGAAGGAAGTTCTTTAACTATTGTAAGCTTACTGTCTTTATCCGATAACAATAAATCCTTTCTATACTCCGTATAATTCCCAACCAAATCTTTAATTTTTCCTTGTCCTTGGAAAACAAAAAGATGATCTACCATCTTATCCATAAAATATCGATCATGCGACACAACAACAAGGCACCCGTCGAATGAACGCAAATAATCCTCCAGAACACTCATTACAAATATATCCAAATCATTTGTTGGCTCATCGAGAATTAAAAAATTTGGATTTTTCATAAGTACAGTCATCATTTTCAACCTTCTCTTTTCTCCTCCACTTAATTTATGTACAAAATGATAATGCATGTCTCTAGGAAAAAGAAATTTTTCCAAAAATTGAGCTGCAGACATTTGCCTACCTTTCTCCAGAGGAATATATTCTGCTATATCACGTATAACATCAATAACCTTTTTATCATCTGGAACTTGTATTAACTCCTGATTATAATAACCAAACACAACTGTTTCTCCCACAACAACAGATCCAGCATCAATAGATTCTAATTCTTGAATAATATTTAGAAAAGTTGATTTTCCTGTACCATTATTTCCAACAATCCCTAACCTTTCTTTTCTTTTGAAAACATACGATAGTTGATCTAAAATAACTCTATCAGGGAATGTTTTTGAAACCTTATGAAGTTCTAAAATTTTTGTACCAAGACGTTCCATTTTAACTGGAATATCCATTTCATCTTCTTGAATGCGTTGAGAAGCTGTATTTTTTACCTCTTGAAAATTTTCAACCCTAGCCTTTTGTTTTGTACCTCGTGCTTTTGGTTGTTTTCTAATCCACTCTAATTCTTTCTTGAACGTATTTTTTGCCTTATCAATAGTAGATTGTAATTGTTCTTGTCTTTCTGCCTTTTTCTCTAAAAAATAGGAGAAATTTCCCTTATACCTGTATAAAGTTTGATCTGCAAGTTCTAAGATGGTGTCACAAACAACCTCTAAAAAATACCTATCATGCGTTACCATTAAAATAGTAGATTTAGACTTAGATAAATACTCCTCCAACCATTCAATCATGTCTAGATCTAAATGATTTGTTGGCTCATCTAATATCAAAAAATCTGCTTCTGAAATCAATACTTTAGCTAGAGCTACTCTTTTTTTCTGACCACCAGATAATTGAGAAACTTTTAAAGATGAATCATTTAACTTTAAAACTGATAATATCTGAGAAACCTTTACCTCTACATCCCAAGCATTAAGATCTGTCAACTCTTGGTAAACTTCATTTAACAAATCTTCGTCACCTGTCAGTAAGGCTTCGTTGTATTTTTTTACAGCTTTGATTTCGGGTAAATCGTGATCGAAAACAGCCTCAAGTATCGAGGATTCAGGATTAAATTCATCTACTTGCTGCATAAAAACAACAGAAATATCTTTACGATAAACTACTCTACCTGAATCATATGGCTCAGCGTCCATCAAACATTTTAGCAAGGTTGTTTTTCCACTACCATTTTTAGCAACTAGAGCCACTTTCTGACCTTGATCAATACCAAATGTTACATCAGAAAATAACATTTTATCACCATAAGATTTGGTGAGACCTTCAACAGATAAAAAATTCATAATTAACGAATACGATCAACAGAGTCTAAAAGTGACTTATCTTTTTTCACTCCTAAATAAGCCAATATAGAAAACACACTACTAACAAATAACAAAGCAACCCAAAAATTTAATTTGATTGATAATGGATTACTAACAATCATACCAGCATAAGAAAATACAATTAACATAGCTGAAATTAGAAGATTAAAATACACTACCCACTTTGCTAAATTCAATTGCTTCTTAAGATTTTTAAATTGAAAAATGGAATATATAGTAATAATTAGTAATAACAAAATCAATACAAAATTATAATTAGAAGATTCTTTAAAAACCTTACCTGTAACATCATATTGCTTCAATGAATAAAGTGATAATTTAAAAGTTAAATCATCTTTTTGAAACACAATTAAGTCTAACCCCGATAACAAAACACTTAGACACACTAATGACAAACCCCAATAAACTGTTTGAATTCTTTGTAACATAGTATTATTATTTATTGCAAAGATAACAATTGTTATTCGTAGAAAAACATATACAACAAAAAGTATTAATTAAGCAGATTATTTGATTAATAACTTCAAGTAAAGGATTATAAAAACATGAAATAGAATTAACAAAGAATTGTTAATTAAAAAGAAAACATGTCTAATAACATAAAAATATATAAAATCAGATTTTTACAAGTAATTACTTGAAGTTTACTTTGAAAAAACTAATCTAAACCCGATTCTATTACCTTTAAAATCAACACTACTTGATTCTCGAGATGCTGCACGACATGTGGAAGCTGAATTAGCCCAACACCCCCCTCTATTCACACGATTCCCGCCACTAGCCGGCCCTTCCGGATCAACCGTTGTGCCTAAGGGATAAACTCCATACCAATCATTACACCACTCATATACATTTCCAAACATATCGTGAACACCATAAGTATTTGATTCATAAGAACCTACAGGCATTGTTTTCGATTCTCTAACCTCATCACCACAACGCATTAATTCAGAAGAACCGTCAAAATTCCCTTGTTTAACTGACAAACAATTTGTTTTACCAAAAGCATATTTCCCATTTGCTCTTGCAACAAATTCCCATTCAGCTTCCGTTGGCAATCTGCCCCCCATCCATTGCGCGAAATTATAAGCCTCTCTCCAAGAAACATTTATCACGGGTCTATTTCCTCTACCCCATCCATTGTCATCAGGCTTTTCTAACCCTACAGAATCACAGTAGGCATCATACATCTCAAAAGTGATTTCATATTTACTGATTCTAAAATCACTCAATGTTACTTTATGTTGGTTTTCATCAGATCCTCTAGACTTTTCTGTTTCAGGGCTCCCCATTAAAAAAGTACCTCCCTGAATATCAACCAACTCAATTTTAGGCCTACCTTCTTTTTTAAGAATCGTAGATTTTCCTGTTTTAAAATAAGACTCCGTATTCATTAATGAATCAAGTACTTTTTTAGTGGAAACCAACTCACTCTTAAGTTGTTTATTAAGTTTTTGATTATTACTGGATTTAGACTTTTTATTTTTTTTCTCAACATGAAGTTCAGCTTCTAACACTGAAATCTTCTGAGTTAAATTATGCATGTCCTCAGAATGAAGAACATAACATTGCTCCAACTCTTTCTTTAACATTGAAATTTCTTTGTCTCGAACAGAAATAACCCCTATTAAACTATCCGTTTTATGTGTTAAGATCCTTATTCGCTCTTTTTTTGATTGAGCAAAATAAAAGATCGGTAAAAAGATATAAATTAGAAGTAAAGAGTATTTAGACATCATTCTTTTCAATTGAAAGAACTAAATTATACTCTTTTAAGAAACCGTGTAAATATAGTAGAATTAAATATTAACGATAAAATGTTAATCTACTGATACGCTCTTTGTCTTAGATAAAAATCAAGCATAACAATAGCTGCCATAGATTCAACAATAACAACAGCGCGAGGAACTACACATGGGTCATGCCTTCCTTTACCATTCAGTACGATTGATTCACCTTTATCATTTACAGATATTTGATCTTTCATGACAGTAGCAACAGGTTTAAATGCAACCCTAAACTCAATGGGCATGCCATTACTTATTCCTCCTTGAATACCACCACTGTGATTTGTGATGGTAGTGAAATCTTGGTTAAAAAGATCATTAGTTTCACTCCCCTTTTTTTGAATAGAGTCAAAACCCGCCCCAAACTCAACTCCTTTCACAGCATTAATCGAAAACATTGCCTGCCCAAGGATTGCATTTAATTTATCAAAAACAGGTTCTCCTAACCCAACAGGAATTCCCTTACATTTACAATAAACAGAACCTCCAATTGTATCCCCTTCTTTTCTAATTTGTTTTATCAAGTCCTCCATTTCCTTTGCTCGTTCTTCAATAGGGCATCGAACAATATTTTCGATTTCAACTCTCGAGACCTGAGCGATATCTTGATTTGATAATGAGATATTTCCAATTTGATCAACAAAGGCGAAAATCTCAACTCCAACAGATCTTAAATACAATTTTGCAAAGGCACCTGCAACCACCCTTGCTGCAGTCTCTCTAGCACTAGAACGCCCCCCTCCACGCCAATCACGTATACCATATTTTTTAGCATAAGTAAAATCAGCATGTGATGGACGAAAAGTTTCTGAAAGATGATTATAATCTTCAGACTTAACGTTTTCATTTTTAATTAAAAATGCAATTGGAGTACCTAATGTTTTTCCTTCAAAAATACCCGAAAGGAAAACAACCTTATCTGATTCTTTTCGCTGTGTAACTATGGTAGATTGTCCTGGTTTTCTTCGATCAAGCTCTGATTGAATGAAATCAAAATCAACCAAAAAACCAGCGGGGAACCCCTCAATGATTCCACCTATTGAATCACCATGAGACTCCCCGAAAGTTGTTATTCTGTATAATGTACCGAAAGTAGATCCAGCCATTAATTACAAATTGTTTTTTCTGTAGCCGATAAAATCTGTCTTACTTCTGCTAAGGTAGGTGCCTCCGCATAAGTTCTAAGTACTGGCTCTGTACCAGAAGCACGGATCATCATCCAACGCTCATTATCAAAGAAATACTTCCAACCATCAATTGTTTTTATTTCTCTTACTTGATAATCACCAAACGAGGTAAAAGAATTCCCCTTACAGCCTGCAATAATTTTTTGCTTTAGTTCTTCAGTAATATGCAAATCGTTTCTCTCAAATTTGAACTCTCCTACTAACTCATATACCTCAGAAATAAGTTCCTCAAGTGACTTTCCAGATTTAGCCATATACTCCCAGATTATTAAACCAATCCAAATACCATCTCTTTCTGGAATATGACCTTTTACAGCTATCCCCCCCGACTCTTCACCACCTAATAAAACATCATCTACTACCATTTTAGAAGCAATCTCTTTAAATCCTACTTTGGTAGTTTGTTGTTCTAGATTATATAATGCAGCTATCTTTTCAACTCTTGGCGTCACACTGAATGCAGTCACAACTTTACCTGACATACCTTTATGTTTTACCATATAATGAATCAATAACAATATAATATGATGTGAATCAACAAATTCACCGTTTGAATCATACAAACCAATACGATCAGCATCTCCATCTGTTGCCAAACCACAATCGATATTCCCTTTAGTCTTTATGAAAGTTTCTAATTCTTTTAAGTTTTTCGCAATGGGTTCTGGGGCCTGACCATTAAACGAAGGATTATATTCACAATGAAGCAAATGAACATTCGGTAAAATACGCTTAATTACATTTTGTCCCGCACCATACATTGCATCATAAGCAAGATTTAATTTGGAATTACGAATAGCCTCCATATCAAAACTTTTCTCAATATGGTTAACATAATCCGTTTCTAAATCAACAAGAATCACATCCCCATTTTCAATTGCAGAATGAATTGAAATATGATTGTAATCTGTTGTTATTTCCTCTGGTATAATGTCTTCAATTTCTTGTACTTCTTCTGGCGCTAGTGGACCTCCAAAATTCGCTTTTAATTTATATCCATTATATGCTGGAGGATTGTGACTTGCAGTAATGATAACTCCCAGAGAACAGTCATATGTTTTTGCACCTAATGAAATCATAGGAGTAGAAACAAATCCTTTTGAAAGTTTTACTTTTATACCCTCATTTAAGAAAATTTTAACAGCTGTATCTACAAACAACTCTCCTGCAAATCTACAATCATGACCAATAACGATCGATGGATTTTCAAACTTTTGTTTTACCCAAACTGCAGTAGCTTGAGCAACTCTTGCAACATTTTCAACAGTGAATTCTTCAGCAATTATAGCTCTCCATCCGTCCGTCCCGAATTTAATCTTTGTTTTCAAAATACTATTTTTTAAATTCTAAAATTGTTTTTTCAATAATCGCTACGCATTCTAGTAATTCACTTTCCGTCATCACTAAAGGTGGGGCAAAGCGAATTATATTACCATGCGTTGGCTTAGCCAATAAACCATTTTCTTTTAATGCAACACACAAATTCCAAGCAGTTGAACTATCCGGAGTATCATTCACTATAATAGCATTTAACAATCCCTTCCCTCTTACTTTTACAATCAAATCAGTTTTTAAAATGATTCGATTCATTTCAGATCTAAATAAATCACCAAGTTTTCTTGCGTTTAACGCAAGTTTCTCTTCACTCACAACATCTAGTGCCGCCATTGCTACTTTAGCCGCTATTGGATTTCCACCAAAAGTTGAACCATGTTGACCTGGCTTAATAACCATCATCACTTCATCGTTTGCTAACACAGCAGAAACAGGATATACACCTCCAGATAATGCTTTTCCTAATATTAAAATATCGGGCTGTACATAAGTGGTTTGTTTCTCACATTTATTTTCACAAGAACAATTACCGCAAACAGCTAATAAACTTCCTGTTCGAGCAATTCCAGTTTGAACTTCATCAGCAATAAATAAAACACCATATTTTTCACATAGCGCCTTACATTCTGATAGGTAATTTTCACTTGGAACATATACTCCTGCTTCTCCTTGAATAGGCTCAACTAAAAAACCAGCAACATTCCCCGTTTTTAGTGCTTCTTCTAAAGCATTAACATCATCATATGGAATCCTAATAAAACCAGGTGTAAAAGGCCCAAAATTATTCTGAGCATCAGGATCATTAGAAAAAGATACTATAGTTGTTGTTCTACCATGAAAATTATTCTCACAAACAACAATTTGCGCTTGATTTTCAGCTAGTCCTTTTTTTTCATAGGCCCATTTTCTACATAATTTAATTGCAGTTTCAACAGCCTCTGCACCTGTATTCATAGGCAATACTTTATCAAACCCAAAATAGTTTGTTACGAATTGCTCATATTCTCCTAATACACTATTATAAAAAGCTCTTGAGGTAAGCGTTAAGGTTTGTGATTGTTCAATCATAGCTCCAACAATCTTAGGATGGCAATGACCCTGGTTAACAGCAGAATAAGCAGATAAAAAATCGTAATATTTTTTACCATCCACATCCCAAACATGAACACCATTTCCTTTAGATAATACTACAGGTAGTGGATGATAATTATGTGCACCAAATTTATCTTCTAGATTTATTAAATTTTCTGCTAGTGAATTTCCGATCATTGTATCCATAAAATAGTTTAAAAAATTATGCCTCATTAATTGAGGAGGTTCAAAGATAAGTCAATTAAAGTACACTTCAAAAAAGTTTTAATTTGAAAAAATGTATTTTTGAACAAACTATTTTGAGATAAATGAAACACTTAAATTCAATATTACAAATAAAAAAACATAGGTTCGATGATTTGTTTGAAGAAGCGAATTATAAAATCACACTTAAGTTTTCTTTTTTTCTTTTTATAGCATTGATTTTCCTATACATAACTCAATTTATAAGTTTCGATTATAATCGGAGTAATCTTATCCTATTTGCTATTTTATTTAGTTTTATTTTTTACTTCTATACACTTAAAACTGGAGAATACAAAAAACCTGCACTTATAGGTTCGTATACATATGCTTTAATCATTGAAATTGCATTGTATACAATTCCAAAAAACCCTCCTATAATTGAGGGATTGTGGATGATAAATAATATTTTTTTTACATTTCGGTGCGCAAGTAAAAAACATGGATACTTGCTATCACTTGTACATTTTGTTAGCCTCAGTATTTTTTATTTTCAATTCACTTCATACAACACAGAAAATTTATTTTTCAGTCAATTAAGCTTTTATGACAAAATTGGTATCGTTTTCAATATACTCTTTGCTTTCTTAGTTTTTTTATTTTTCATACAACAAACTATCGAAACAAATGCTAAAGCATCTCAAAAAATAAAGTTAATTAATCAAGAAATTTATCATCAATTCGAAATCATCAACAAACAAAATGAAGAAAAAACAATCTTACTCAAAGAAATTCACCATAGAGTAAAAAACAATCTTCAAATAATCATAAGCTTATTAAGACTCCAGAGTTATCAGATAGAAAATAGTGAAACAATTCAAAGTTTCAAAGAAGCAATAAATCGAATTCTTGCTATTTCATCTATTCATGAAAAGATATATCAAAATGAATCATTCAATAAAATTAATATCAAAGAATATTTCAACGACTTAAGTAAGGAAATCATATCAATGCATGATTTAAACACTGATATTGAAACAAATTTCAACTTTGAAATTGACTCGATTACAATAGACACAATTGTACCACTAGCACTTATATTCAATGAACTAATATCCAACTCCATAAAGCACTTTGATAATAAAACAAATTCCTTAATTATCAATATTGAATTTAAAAGTATTAAAGAAAATAAACTTCAATTAAACTACTCAGACAATGGGAAATGGGTTGAAAACAATAAAAAAAACACACTAGGAATTGATTTAATTAATGCATTAACAAAACAAATAAACGGAAAAATGATATTAAACAAATTTCCTACAACTGAATTTAATTTTGAATTTGACAGTGATCATTAATTAACCTCAGCAAATAAAAGAATATATCAAACAAAGGTTGTATTTTTGAAGTATTAAAACTCCAGTGATGAAAACCGAAGAACTTTTTTTAGAAGTCTCATCAATTTCAAAAAAAAATTTTGAATTTGTAAAAAACAAACTATTTTCACTAAATATCAACCAATTATATTGGAAACCAAACTCTCAAAGTTGGAGTATTATAGAAATCTTGGCACATCTAAACCAATATGCACACTACTACCATGAAGCATTTATAACTAAAATTGAACAAACAAAATTTACAGAACCAAAATCCCAATTTATTTCATCTCCATTAGGGAAATCTGCTTGGAAATCGATGAAACTTGGAGCAGCTAATAACGTCAAACGTAAATTTCAATCACCAAAAAACTATAACCCAATAGTTCATCCTGAAATTGTTTCAGATAATGAATTGATTATTTTCGAAAAAAAACAATTAGAATTAATTGATATTATAGAGAAATCTAAAACCGTAAATATCCAGCGAGTTAAAATACCAATATCCATATCTAAATTTATTCGATTAAAATTAGGTGATGCTCTTCTTTTTGTTATCTATCACAATGAAAGACATCTTCAACAAATTAAAAACCTATTAGAACATAGAGCTTTCCCTTCAAATTAAAATTTATGAATTTAGCTGTATGTAGAGTCGCTATAGCTCCTTTGCGAGCTGACAAAAGTGATTGTTCAGAAATGGTAAGCCAAGTCTTATTTGGAGAACTTATTAAAATATTAGATACCTGTAATAACTGGATATATATTGAAACTCATCTTGATAAATATAATGGATGGATGGATAGTAAACAAATTCAATTTATCAATAAAGATGAGTTTGAAACTTGGAAAGCTAATCAATTAGTGATTACAAGAAATCTAAAAATAAAAACCAATTTAGGTACAATCGAATTAACCAAAGGTGCTTTTCTGCACAAAAAAAATCCAACCGCTTACTCTATTGGAAATCTATTTATTAAAACAAAACATATTCATAAAAAACAATCATTAATAACCTTTGCTAAATCATTTCTTAACACCCCTTACTTATGGGGAGGAAAAACAAATTACGGAATTGACTGTTCAGGATTTACACAAACTATTTTCAGAAATGAGGGAATTGAACTTCCAAGAGATGCTTCACAACAAGAAAAACATGGTAAACCTATTTTTTTTGAAGCTAGAAAAACTGGCGATGTCGCTTTTTACTCAAATTCAGAGGGAAAGATAATTCATGTCGGCATCTTAATTTCTAAATCTAAAATAATACATGCAAGTGGTAGGGTTAAAATAGATACTATTGATAAAAAAGGAATTTATAGTATCGAATTAAATGATTATTCCCATACTTTATATTCAATTAAAAGAATGATATAGTATGATTTTATATATTTGTCAAGAATTTTAAACCTTTTTTTAGGTTTAAAACAATTAAAATAAAACACGAAAAAAATGAATAAAGACAAAGTAGTTTTTGACCTTATTTCGGAAGAAAAAAACAGACAGTTACATGGTGTTGAATTGATTGCATCTGAAAACTTCGTAAGTGAAGATGTTATGAATGCAATGGGTTCTGTACTTACTAATAAATATGCTGAGGGCTTACCAGGTAAAAGATATTACGGTGGATGCGAAGTGGTTGATAAAGTAGAGCAATTAGCTATAGATAGATTGTGTAAATTATTTAATGCTACTTGGGCTAATGTTCAACCTCACTCAGGTGCTCAAGCAAATGCAGCTGTATTTTTAGCATGTTTACAACCTGGAGATAAAATTTTAGGTTTTGACCTTTCACACGGGGGACATTTAACACATGGTTCACCTGTAAACTTCTCGGGGAAACTATACAAACCTTATTTCTATGGTGTTTCGAGAGAAACAGGTTTGATTGATTATGATATTTTAGAAGAAACTGCTAGAAAAGAGCAACCTAAAATGATTATTTGCGGAGCATCAGCATATTCAAGAGATTGGGATTATGCTCGTATTCGAAAAGTAGCTGATGAAGTTGGAGCTTTAGTTCTTGCTGATATTTCTCACCCTGCTGGTTTAATCGCTGCTGGTTTATTAAATGACCCACTTGAACATTGTCATATAGTTACATCAACTACACACAAAACTTTAAGAGGACCAAGAGGAGGTATCATTATGATGCGTCATAACTTTGAAAATCCATTTGGTTTAAAATGGAACAATGGAAATCTTAAATCAATGGGAGCATTATTAGATGCTGCAGTTTTCCCTGGAATTCAAGGCGGACCTTTAGAACATGTTATAGCAGCTAAAGCAGTTGCTTTTGGAGAAGCCCTTACCCCAGAATATAAATCTTATATGGAGCAAGTAAAGAAAAATGCTTCAATAATGGCACAGGAATTTGTTAAATTAGGGTATAATATCGTTTCAGGTGGCACAGAAAATCACAGTATGCTATTAGATCTTAGAAACAAAGGCGTAACAGGTAAAGATGCTGAAAATAATTTAGTTAAAGCGGATATAACTGTAAATAAAAACATGGTTCCTTTCGATACTGAAAGCCCATTCATTACCTCTGGAATTAGGATAGGTACTCCTGCAATAACAACAAGAGGTATTAAAGAATCTCAAATTAAAACTATTGTTAATTTAATCGATGAAGTTCTTTCAAATATTGGTAATGAAGATGTTATTAACAAAGTAAAATTAAAAGTGAACGAATTAATGAAGGATTATCCTTTGTTTCAAATGTAAATTAAACTATTTAAGGCATCTTTAAGATGCCTTTTTTATTCTCTAAAATGATACACTATTTCAAAAAAGACATATCATCTATTTCTTTACCAAATAAATTCACTTTTCCTTTTTATTACGAACCACACCCTTTAGCAATAATTGCCGCTAAAGAAATTCAACAAAAACTTGAAAATCTTACTGACTTAGATCATAACTTTGGTTTAGACAAAACTCAAAAAGGATTAATCATTGGTAAGATGTTTGGTGTTTTAGTAGTGAAAGAACCAAATGGAAAACTAGCATATTTATCAGCTTTTTCAGGAAAACTGGGAAATGAAAACCATCATACAGGATTTGTCCCTCCAGTTTATGACCTACTCGATTCAAAAGGCTTCTATTTAGAAGAAGAGAAAGAATTAAATCAATTAAATTTCAGAATAGAAGAATTAGAAAAAAACGAAGAATTCCTACAATTGAAAAAAGAATTTATTTTAATACAAGAGAGTTCACAAAAAGAAATTAGCCAATTAAAAACTGAAATTAAAAAAAACAAACTACTGAGAGACGAAAAACGGAAAATTATAAATGAAGATCAAAAGGAAGAACTTCAGGAGCTGAATAAACAGAGTATTAAAGAAAGTTATTTTTTGAAAGACAGAACAAATTATTGGAAAATAAAAAAAAATGGAATTGAATTAAAAATCAATGAATTAGAAGACAAAATCAATGAATTAAAAAATATAAGAAAGAATAAATCAGCAACTTGTCAAAATAAAATCTTTAATCAATATACATTTTTAAACGCAAGAAAAGAATATCAAAGTTTAAATCAACTTTTTCAAGAACGACTAAAAACAACACCCCCAGCAGGCGCTGGAGAGTGCGCTGCGCCAAAATTATTGCACTTTGCTTTCAAACATAATTTACAACCTGTTTGCATGGCAGAATTCTGGTGGGGAGCTTCTCCCGCATCAGAAATCAGAAAACACAAACAGTATTATCCAGCTTGTAAAGGAAAATGTGAGCCAATATTAAACCACATGTTACTAGGTTTAGAAGTTGATGAAAACCCTATGTTGAAAAATCCTGCTGAAAATAAAACACTTCCAATCATTTATCAAGATGATGATATTATCATTGTAAATAAACCTGAAGAATTCTTATCAGTTCCTGGTAAAAACATCACGGACTCTGTATATTCAAGAATTCAAAAATTGTACCCTGATGCTACTGGTCCATTAATTGTACACAGATTAGATATGTCAACATCTGGCATAATGGTACTTGCAAAAAATATTAAATCTTACCATCATCTTCAGAGACAATTTTTAAAAAGACAAATAAAAAAAAGATATGTAGCCCTTCTTGAAAATGAAATAAAAATCAAAACAGGTACAATTGAATTACCTCTAAGTGTCGATTTAGATGATAGACCAAGACAAATAGTGTGTTATGATTATGGAAAAAATGCAAAAACAGAATACGAAGAAATAGAAGTAATAAATGGACAATCAAAAGTCTATTTTTACCCAATCACTGGTCGAACACATCAATTACGTGTACACGCATCACACAGTCTTGGATTAAATACACCCATAAAAGGGGATGATTTGTACGGTAATAAATCAAAAAGACTTTATTTACATGCTGAAATGATTACCTTCAAGCATCCTAAAACATACGAAAACATGTCTTTTAAAGTAGAAGCAAATTTCTAATCACTTTTGATTCAAAGTTCCCGATCCAATGTTCTTTTGATGTATTTTAGGAAAACCTAAATACGATATATTTCCTGATCCAACTTGAGACACATTTAAACTCTCAGTATTTCCTAATGAAATATTTCCTGAACCATTTAATTCAACATTAGTTGAAATAGAATTAAATTGTTCAAGATTAATATTGCCTGAACCATTTAAAAAACAATGAATCGAATTTATTTTATCAGATTCACCTTTACTTTCAAAAGTACCTTCGCCATTTAATTCAACTACAAGATGTTTCACGTGTTTTATGTTCTCCAACAAAAAATTTGCGGAACCATTATTTTTAAAATGCAAACGATCTTCATTTTCCCATGAATTGATTTTAAAACTTCCTGTACCATTCATCAAAATGAATTGTATCGCAGGAACATAAATTTTAATACAAAGATCAGTTTTATGAGTAATATACTTTTTAAACTTAATTGTCATTTTACTATTTGATACTCTTATATCAATTAAATCCAAAATATTTTTAAATCCGTCAATAGAAACTAGCAGAGAATCGCTTTGAATCAAATGTATGTTTGAATTCAAGTCAACCTCAAGAAAACGAAACATATCTACGTAAACATTTTTACTAATTCTTTCACCCTCAGGTTCGATAACTTCATATCCCAGATTGCTTCGATTCGATTTTTTTTCTAATCCACAAGTGCTTAGAAAAATTAACAAACAAATAAAAAAGATAGAATTGTGCATAAAAATTAATTAAATCCCCAATTTAAGATTATCTAATAAAATAGGAGCTTTAATAAAAAACCCAGGAGCATAAATATTTGACTTATTAATTCTTCTATATCTCATATCAAAACCAGTAAAGAAAGCTGCCCAAATGGAAGATTGAAAACCGATCACAGGATCATTTTCAGAAAATTCCACGACCGGCCCAACGGATAAGCCTAAAAGTGCTCCTGTTTGTAACTCTGAATAAACTCTAACTTTTTTTCTTTCAAATTCTATCCCTAAATCGACACTTAGCGGCAAAGGTAATTCCATATTAACCAACCATGCTGAAGCTTCTAAAGAGAAACTAAACCGATTTACTTCTCTTCCTATGTTATAATGAACCATTGGTCCAACAAAAAAAACAGGATCTAAATTCGATTGAGCAATAGTTAAATTTGATAATAATATAATAATTAATGATTTAATTTTAAACATATCAACTTGCATTTAACACAAAAATACAACAAAATACAAATACGATATCGGCTCGAATTGGAAATACATGATTATCTTTTAACTTTGTGATTTGAAATTGAATCATGAATCTTTCAGCATACTTAAAACATCCTGTTTTTAAAGTGATTTCACAAATTTGTGAAGAAAAACAGTTAGAAGCATTTGTTATAGGTGGTTTCGTAAGAGATTTAATTCTTAAAAGACCTTCCAAAGATATTGATATTGTTGTTGTTGGTAATGGAATCGAATTAGCAGAAGCCAGTGCGAAAGTCTTACGAGTAAAACAGGTATCTATTTTTAAAAATTATGGTACTGCACATTTTAGATATAAAGATTTAGATGTAGAATTTGTAGGAGCAAGAAAAGAATCTTACCATCAAGACTCTCGTAACCCCTCTGTAAAATCAGGATCTTTACAAGATGATCAGCTTCGAAGAGATTTTACAATCAACGCTCTTGCTATTAGTCTTCAAAAGTTAAATTTTGGTGAATTAATTGACCCCTTTGATGGTATTCAGGATCTGAAAAATGGAATAATCAAAACACCATTAGACCCTATTCAAACTTACATTGATGACCCTCTAAGAATGTTAAGAGCAATTCGTTTTGCAACGCAGTTAAATTTCAAAATCGAATTTAAAAGTCTAGAAGCTATTTTAAATAATTCAACAAGGATAAAAATAATCACTCAAGAAAGAATCACAGATGAATTAAATAAAATCATTTTATCAAATGAACCTTCAAGAGGATTTAAACTATTAGAAAGCACTAAACTTTTACATCATTTTTTTCCAGAAATGATTGCATTAAAAGGCATTGAAACAATCAATGGAAAATCCCATAAAGATAATTTTTACCATACATTAGAAGTTTTAGACAACATTTCCCAAAATACAAACAATTTATGGTTGCGATGGTCAGCAATCATGCATGATATAGCTAAACCAAACACCAAACGTTTTGAGCCAGATCATGGCTGGACCTTTCATGGTCATGAAGACCTAGGAGCTCGCTTTGTACCAAGAATTTTCAAAAGATTGAAATTACCTCTAGACCATAAGATGAAGTATGTCCAAAAATTGGTTAGACTTCATTTGAGACCAATAGCATTAGTCAAAGGTAATGTAACAGACTCTGCAATAAGAAGATTATTATTTGAAGCGGGAGATGATATAGATGATTTGATGACCTTATGTAATGCAGATGTCACTTCAAAAAACGAATTCAAAGTATTAAAATTCAAAAAAAACTTTGAATTAGTTTCTCGAAAGTTAAATGATGTTGAAGCTAAAGATAAAATAAGAAACTTTCAGCCACCTGTTACTGGTGAAATTATTATGAAAACGTTTAATATTGGTCCCTGTGCTGAGATTGGAAATATTAAAATGAAAATTAAAGACGCTATTCTAGAGGGTACTATTGAAAATGATTACGATCAGGCATTCAAATATATGCTTGAAATCGCAAAAGAAATAGGGTTATCAAAATAAAATCATTAATTTTAAACAAAACAAATCCTTTTTATATGGGAGCATTAAAATTTAGAGTTTTACTTGATTCTGAAAAAGATAAAGAAATTTTCAGGGATATACTCATAGATGAAAATGATAATTTCGAAAGTCTTTTTCAATCAATTATGAAATCATTTCAATTTCAAGGAGAAGAAATGGCTTCATTCTATGTATCTAATGATAATTGGGATAAAGGGCACGAAATTAGTTTAGTCGATATTAATTATGGAGATGAAGCTATCGATGAAAAAGCTTCTGTAATGTCTCAAGCAATTATAAATGACTTTATTGAAGCAAACGATCAAAAACTAATTTTGGTTTATGATTTCATGAGAATGTGGATTTTTCTTATAGAACTTGTAGAAAAAGTAGACAAAAAAGTTTCAATACCTGAAGTTGCTTTATCAGTTGGTATGGCCCCACCAGAAGATTCTAAAAACCCAAATTTTGAAGAAGAAAACCAAACTTTTGATGAAGATGAATTCGATGAAGACGATGAATTTGGATTCAATGAATACGAAGATGGCTACGACTCTGATGATTACTCAAATTATGACGATTATTAAATGATGACTGAACAAAAATTTGGCGATCCTGTTGGGAAAGCAATCTTGGATTTTGCAAAAACAAAAAAACCAGACGATATTATCGTTAGCTCTGATATTTGTGAAGATGATATTATTCCAATTGAGGTTTTGTTTCGTAATGAAGACGAAATGCCTGAATTAGAAATTGTAGCATTGAACGAAGCAAGTGGTAAAATATTGGATGTTGGTGCCGGTGCCGGTGCTCATGTTTCTTTTTTGAAAAATTTAGGTAAAGACGTAACAGCAATTGATATTTCTGAAGGAGCTGTTGAATTTATGTTAAGTCAGGGTTTAAATGCTAAAAAAGAAAATTTCTATAATTTAAAAAATGAAAAATATGACACCATTTTGATGTTGATGAATGGTATTGGAATTGCAGGAAAACTTTCAAATTTAGAAAACACATTAAATCATGCTAAAAATCTTCTTAATAAAGGAGGTCGTTTATTGTGTGATTCCTCAGATATTAAATACTTATATGAAGATGAAGATGGCTCTATGTGGGTCAACCTTAATACTGAGTATTATGGTAATTTTCGTTTTCAAATGAAATATAAAAAAGAAAAAGGTCCTTGGTTTGATTGGTTGTATGTAGATTTTGACTCCCTTTTTACTGCAGCAAATAATGTAGGTTTGAAATGTAGAAGAATTTATGACAACGAAGACCACTATCTTGCTGAACTAACAAGAATAGATTAAAATATGATAAAACAATCAATCATTCTGTCAATTATATTACTTATACTGATTGTTTTAGCATTTTCTTTCAAAAAAAAACCAAAACAAAATCTTCTTTGGGAAATATCTTCTCCACTTACAAATGAAAAATCATACCTTTTTGGAACCATACATCTTATTGAAAAAGAATTTTTTCAATTCCCAGATTTCTTAAAAGAAAAAATCAATCAATCAACAAATATCATTTTTGAAACTCCATACCCAAATTCAACGAATATTCGTTCTTTAATGCTGATTCCAAATAATGAGAATATATTTTCATACTTAAATGAAAATGAAAAAAATAAAATTCTAATATGGTCTGCAGAAAATTTGAAAATGGATGAAAATGAATTTTTAGAAAATTATGGAAATTTCAAACCGTTTGTTCTATTTCAAACAATTACCCAACTCCCCTTTTTAGACAAGTCAGTTTCTTACGAACAAGAAATTTATAAAATTGTAAAGAACAGCTCAAAAAAAATTGAGGGATTAGAAACTGTTGAAGAACAAATCGAACTTTTAGATAAAATCCCATTAGAAATTCAAAAAAGACAACTGTTTTTTGCAATAGACTCAACTATTATGAATCAAAAAATTTTAAGAGAAATGCAGTTAGCTTATAAGCAACAAGATTTACAAAAAATTGAACATTGGATTGATATTGAATCTAAAAGAAGTGATTTTTCAATAGATGATTTTATTTTTAAACGAAATAAAAAATGGCTAACAAAAATTGTTTCAAAAATTAATACAAACTCTACCTTTATAGCTGTAGGTGCGGGACATCTTTCAGGAGAAGAAGGTTTAATTAATCTCCTTAAAAAAGAAGGCTTTAAATTAAAATCAATTTACATAAAATAATGAAAAAAATTATCGTTTTAATAAATAAAAACTACTTTCATTTTATATTACTATTGATTATTTTAATCGTATTTTCAAGTTGTAAAACATATTCAGATGAAGATCATTCTACCTTTAATTTAAAAATTAAAAATTACCTATCTAAAAGCAAACAGAAAGACTTCGAAAAATCAGAATCTGGATTATATTTCAAAATTATCAAAGAAGGTAATGGAGAATTTATTAAACTTACAGATGAGGTTACTTTTAATTATGTTGGAAAGCTAATTAACGGTAAAATATTTGATGGTGAACATAAAAAAAATCCCATAACTTTTCAAATGAAAGATTTAATTCAAGGATGGAAAGAAGGAATGTTATATTTAAAGCCTGGAGGTAAAATGAAAATGATAGTTCCTCCCTATCTAGGGTATGGAGATTATGAACTAGATAATATCCCTCCCCATTCAATTCTTTTTTTTGACATAGAAGTTATTGATGTTAAATGATCATTTTTAACATTTAACAATTATCTTTAATCTCGATTAGTAAAACTTATTTTAAAAAACAATATCGGTTAATCATAGTAAATTCTACTTTTATGAAACATAACTTTGGAGCAGGTCCCTGCATTTTACCTCAAGATGTTTTTAAACAAGCATCTGAAGCTGTTTTAGACTTTAACGGTTTATCAATTCTAGAAGTATCACACAGGCATAAAGATTTCGTTGCTGTAATGGACGAGGCATTAGACTTAGTTAAAAAAGCTTTAAATGTACCTGAAGGATATTCTGTTGCTTACCTTCAAGGTGGAGCTACATTGGGGTTTACGATCGCTGCTCTTACAATGATGAGAGAACATAAAAAAGCAGGATATTTAAATACAGGTACATGGGCATCGGGAGCTATTAAAGAAGCAAAAAAAGTAGGTGTAGAGGTAAATGTTCTTGCGTCATCTGAAGAAAAAGGTTTTTCATACATACCAAAGGGATATCAAGTTCCAAATGAATTAGATTACTTTCACTATACCTCAAACAATACAATTTATGGAACTCAATTCCATGAAACTCCAAAATCGAATTTACCTATCGTTTGTGATATGTCTTCCGATATTTTTTCGAAAGAGATTAATGTTGCTGATTTTGACCTTATATACGCTGGAGCTCAAAAAAATCTTGGTCCAGCTGGTGCTACCTTATACATTGTGAAAGATGAAGTTCTAGGAAAATCAACTTCTACTTTTTTACCTACTTACCTAGATTTAAAACAACATGTAGATAAAGAGTCGATGTTAAATACACCACCCGTTTTTTCTGTATATGTTGCTATGTTAAATTTGAAACATTTGATAGCTAATGGTGGCGTAAAAGCGAAGGAAATAGAAAACAATGCAAAAGCTGCGCTGCTTTACAATGAAATCGATAATAACCCACTATTCTTTGGTACAGTAGAAAAAGAAGATCGTTCTAAAATGAATGTAACGTTTAAACTCCAAAATGAAAGTTTAAGCGAACACTTTGACAAAGTTTGGAAAGAAGCTGGTATCATTGGTCTACCAGGACACAGATCAGTTGGTGGTTATAGAGCTTCTTTATATAACGCTTTACCACTTTCGAGTGTTCAAGTTTTAGTTGATGTTATGAAAGAATTTGGAATTAAACACGGTTAATTTTTAATAAAATGAAAATATTAGCAAATGATGGAATTTCCGAAGAGGGAAAAAAAGCTTTAGAAATTGCAGGATATACAGTAATTACAGATAAAGTAGACCAAACAGAATTAGCAAATAAAATCAATGAAGAGAATTACGAAATTGTTTTAGTGCGTAGTGCTACGACTGTTCGAAAAGAAGTTATTGATGCTTGTCCAGGTTTAAAATTAATCGGTAGAGGTGGTGTTGGGATGGACAATATTGACGTAACATATGCACGTGAAAAAGGTGTAAAAGTAATAAATACACCAGCCTCATCTTCTCAATCTGTTGCAGAACTTGTAATGGGACAAATGTTTTCAATTTCAAGATTTTTACATGATTCCTTTAAAAATATTGAGCATGGAGATTTTAACACCCTAAAAAAGAATTATGCAAAAGGTATTGAACTTCGAGGAAAAACATTGGGGATTATTGGTTTTGGTAGAATTGGTCAATCACTTGCATCCTATGCGTTGGCAATTGGAATGAAAGTAAAAGCAATCGAACTACAACCAAGAGAAGTAGAAATAGAACTTGCAGAAATACAAGGTTACGGAATACCAAAAGTAAATATTCAAGTAGAAAGTGATTGGAACAATGTCATTCCTTATTGTGACTTTATTTCAGTACATGTACCAAAACAAGCAAACGGTGAGGCTGTAATTGGTGAAAAGGAATTCTCATTGATGAAGAAAGGTGTTAGACTAATCAATGCTGCTAGAGGAGGTGTTATTAATGAAACTGCTTTATTAACTGCTATCGAGAATGGAATTGTTTCTTATACTGCTTTAGATGTGTTTGAGAACGAACCTACCCCAAATAAGCAATTACTAAACCATCCAAAAATTGCTGCTACTCCTCACATCGGTGCTGCTACTTTAGAGGCACAAGATAGAATTGGACTTGAATTAGCAAATTTGATAATCGAAAATTTCGGTAAAAAGAACTAATAAATCGAAGGAAAATTAAGCCAAATTTAATGCGATTAGATTTGGCTTTGTTTTTCTAAAACTTTCTTACTGCTCTTACTAATTGATTGGAAGCTTTGTCCGCTTCACCATAATTCCCCCCTAGAAAGCCATATCTTAATGCTGTAATAGCATCTTTTTGAGTTGAAGACCAATAATAGCCGATAGAGAATTTTTCTTTGTCAGTCTCTTTTAAATTTTTATAAATTAAGCCAAGTTCATCATATGATGGTAAATACCAATCGTCATATTTACCAAATTTATAATTTGCACAAATTCCAGCAGCTCCAATCGTTCCACATTGAGCTAATATAGCATCCGTATTTGATTTACCAGAACCAACACCTTTACTTGAAGCTGAACTGATATCAGATGCACATCCCCATGAAATACCTGAACTAACATCATCATTTGAAACTAAAAGTCCTCCTCCTTTCATTGGCTCAATGTAAAAGATAATACCTCCCTTGTATTGCATTCCTATAAAAAGTTTGCCAACCATAGTCCTGAAAGATATTTCTTTACCATAAGTAGTTCCTTCACTATTGGTTGCATAACTTCTGCAATAATAAAGAGTATTAGGCAATAAATCTGTCATCGTAGAGGTAAATACCCCCAAACCAGAACCATCAGAAGACTTATTATCATCAACAGTCGGATTAGAAAATGAAGCCCAACAAATACCACGCTCAGTTATATCTGTCCCTCCAGAATACGTAACATTTGATGTGCAAATTGCATAATTTGAGTCAATTTCTATTATCTCCTGTGTAACCACTTTTGGTTTAACTTTTTCTATCTTGACTTTAATTTCTTCCCCATAACTAACACCAAAACTATTTATTGCATATGCTTTTAAATAGTATTGTGTTGACATTTCAAAGTTGAAATTAGCATTAAAAACATCTGATTGTGAAGTTGAAATAATTTTAAAATCAGAGACAGAAGGTCCTCCTTTATTGTTCCAGACAAAACCTTTTTCAGTTACATCCCCCCCTCCTTTGTGAATGATTTCAGCGTTTAATTTTAAAATATGATTTGTTGTATCAACATTTGAAACAGCATACGAGAAAACTATCGGAATTGTACTAGAAATCATTGGAGGTGTATAAAAAGAATACTCATTACCATAAGTTATTCCTCCACTATACTTTACATAAGCTCTTACAAAATAAGTTGTTTTGTGTTTTAAATTTATAATCTTGCTATTGAAAGCATTAATACCTGAACCATCAACAGTAAAATTGTTTGAACCTAATACTGGTCCAGAGCTTGTACCCCAACAAACTCCATATGCTAAAATATTTTGACCTCCATCATCTAAAACTTCTCCACCAGAAATAGCACTAGTAGACATCACAGATGTTGGTGAATTTGTTATTACCCTAACCTGCTTCTTTTTACAAGAAAAGATGAAAGTAGTTAACAAAATGAATATGAAAAATTTATATTTTAAATTCATAAAATGAAATAAAACCTTTATATAAATATACAACTTTAACGTAAAATAAACATGTAAGGTTCACCTTAACGGTTTTTTATTGTGAAATTCACTCGTTAGTAAGTGATATTCATCGGTATAAAAACCATCATCATCACGTATACTGAAAGTAGATAAAATTAATTCAGAAGTATTAATTAAGGAAAATACAAGTATTGACCTTACTTCTTTACCTGGTTTTGATTCAATCATAATCTGCTTTACCAAAAAAAGATGGGATTTATTAGCTTCTTTCAACCAAAATTGGGTCTTTACATAAGGAACGATAATCCATATTTCACCTTTAGTATGTAATAAATCTAAAGACTTGATAAAGAATTTTTCAACTGAAAAGTTTAAATTATGTTTTGAATGAAAAAGAATATTTTCATCAAATTTGAAACCGTCATCATAAAATGGAGGGTTTGAGAAAATCAAATCATATTTTTTGTCAGATTGATAAGTAAAGAAATCTATATTAAAAGATTGAATTCGATCTTTAAATTTTGATGTAAAAATATTTTGAGATAAATCTTCAAAACTATTATAATCTATTTCGATAGCATCTATAAAAATAGAGGAATGAGCTTGGGCAACCATTAAACTTAAAACACCAGTGCCGGCACCAACATCTAAACCAAATTTAGGAGAATCACATTTTATTGAAGCCCCTAAAAGCATAGCGTCAGTACCCACTTTCAAGGCGGATCTGGATTGATGAATAGTAAAGTGCTTAAATTGAAAACGGGACATTACCCTAGATAAATAGCAATTAATCCTTCAGGAGCTTTTACTATTAATTGTTTTTCATTCCTTTTAACCTCTTGAATTAAATCTTTAACAAAAGGAATTAGTACCTCTTTACCACTAGCATCTACCTGAATTAAAGGGTTGACAGGTAAATCAATAATCTGTTGAATAACACCAACTTTTCCAAAAGTTAAATCAATTAAATCAAAACCTACGACTTCATGATCATAGAAATTTTTACCTGATAACTGGGGTAAATCTACAAGAGGAAGATAAACAGATCTTTTAAGAATTTGTTGAGCTTCTTTATCAGAATTAATACCATCAATTTTCAAAGTTGCTTGGCTTTTTGGTCTTAGAGTTAAAGACTTAATAAAGAAAGGGGTAAGAAAACCATTAATATCAACAAAAATCTTATCAAGGTTTTCATATTCTAATGGATTTGTAACATCCAAAAAAAGCGAAACTTCACCTTTAAATCCGTGAAGTTTCGCAATATGACCTAAATGATAGCAATCTGCTTTATTCATTCAGTCTAAAATTATTCAGCAGAAGTTTCTTCATTTGTTTCTTCAGCAGCAGTTTCTTCAGCAACTTCTTCTTCAGCAACTGGAGTGTTTTTTGCTTCAATTGCTTTTGCTTTTGCTTCTTTAGCTTCTGCTTCCGCTTTCAATGCTTCTGCTTTTGCAGTTGCAGCAGATTTAGCTAAACCATCTTTTTTAGAAGTGATTTTTCCATCTTTCTCCGCTAACCAAGCAGCAAATTTAGTTTCTACATCAGCTTCAGTTAATGCCCCTTTTTTAATTCCATTCAACAAATGGTTTTTGAATAAAACACCTTTGTAAGATAAAATTGCGCGAGCTGTTTCTGTGGTTTCAGCACCAGTACGAACCCATTTTAATGCACTTTCGAAATTGATGTCAATTGTTGCAGGGTTAGTGTTAGGATTATAAACACCTAATTTTTCGATGAATTTACCATCTCTTTTAGCTCTTGAATCAGCTACTACTAAATGGAAGATAGCCTTACCTTTCTTCCCGTGTCTTTGCAATCTAATACGTGTTGCCATAAAATTTTATTGTTGAGGTACGAAACCTCTATTAATAATTAATAAACGTTGCGAATTTACAGATAAAAAACTGTTTTCACACAAGTTTGCTTCAATTTTTTCGATAACTATAATGAAATTAATTAGTTTTACAATGTTTATGTTATACAATGTTAACTAAGGAAGAATTAAAATTATATAAAACCACTTTTTGGGAAGAGTTCAAGCAATATATGTCTAAACATCGTTCTGCTTCAGGACGAAAAATGAATTGGCTTCAATACAGAACAGATATTAAGTATATTTTTTTAAGATTAGAGACAGATAAATCAACTGTTCGATTATGTTTTGATATACAATTCAAAGACCCTGATATTCGAGCAATCGTATGGGAACAAATGGGTGAATTAAAAAAAGTTCTATCAGACGAAATGGTTGAAGAAGGGACTTGGGAAGAACATTATTGCAATGAAACAATTAGTAATTTTTCTCGGATTTACTGGGAAAAAACAGATTTAAACTATCTTAATCCTGAAAAAAGAACAGCCATTTTTAATTTTTTTGAAGATAAATTAATTCGATTTGACAAATTTTACGATACCTATAGGGATATTTTAATAAACCTAATAAAGTAAACTTCTACCATTCGGGCAACGGAATGATTGACATCGTGTATTTAAAATTAGTACCCTCAATTGGCTCCAAAACCATTTTTTCATTTGAAAAAGTCGTAAAATTAAATGCCCATTTTTTTTTACCTTTCCATAAATTTAACTTAGGCAACTTGTTTTCCCCTCTAATTAATTGATAATAAAAAATATCTCCTTTAGATTTTGCAAAATCTTTCCATTTCAATATTCTACACTTATTAGTTGAATAGAAAACAATTAAATCCCTTTCGTAAATTTCAGGTTGTTGGAAATCAAGTCCATTTTTAAATAGATGATCTACTAACCAAACTTTTGAATTCCCATCAGACAAGGCACTATTTCCAAAAACAGGTCTGGTTTCTACATCCCACGAGCATGAACTACAAATAAATAACAAACTAAAATAAAAATAGAATAAGAACTTCATTAAAACTCCATTCGATTATTTTTGATAATGGTTGATATAACCGTATTCATTGAGTCTTGAAATTGTGGCTTTATATCTGCGTCATTAATTTGTTCAATCTTCTTAAATACATAATGATTATTCTCCCATTGATACAAACAGTTATAAAAAATTATATCTCCAGGAGCAACATTATCATTAAATCGTAGAATTAAATCATGATGTTTTGTTTTAGAGCTTCGAGTTCCGATTAAATTTGCAACAAATCCATTTACCTTTACTAAAACACCTTTTTCTCTTTCAAAAACGAGTAATCTTCTCAATGGAAAATCATTTACTCGTGCTTTAATCTGAAGTAAAAATGCATGTTCTAATCTTTTGTTTTCTATAAAAGGGAAAAACCTAAAAAACTTTGGATTACAAGCTGGATCTAAATGGTTGTTTAAATCTCGTTGTGAAACATTACAAATCTCAAGTTCTTTGAGTAAATTAGGTTCGACTTGAGACGGAAAAGTTGTTTGATCAAAAAGAGTTTCAATATTCGTTTGATTGCCAATTTTATTTTTTTTTGTTGTACTATCTTTTACCGTAGTATCTTCGTGTTTACATGCAAAAAGGGTAACAAAAATTAAAATAAAACCGAAAATATTTTTCATGATTTTATAATTTTTCAATGGTTCCGCCTAGGGTGATTTTTTCTGTCAGGGTTCCATTCCCTCTATATTTTATTACCCCACCACTAAATACAGATGCATTTAATGTTTCCCTAAAATTAACTATTATATTTCCTCCCATACGAACTTTTACAACCCCGTTATTTGCTATAAAACTAATAGCATCTATGGTTCCTCCAGTAGTAACATTCCCAATAAATTGCTTAGCTGTACCAACCAAAACAATATCGCCTCCTTGATCTATATTTGCTTCTGCAGATTCAACATCAAATTTACCAGTAACAACACCTCCTGCAAAAACATTTAAAGTAATCTTTGGGCTTTTAATTCGCATATTAGAAGCCATACTAATTCTTGCACCTTGTCTAGACTCTATCAAATCTAAATTTGGAACCTTTAAAACAATTACCATATCCAATTCTTTTAAAGTAAGCCCTGTATATTTAATAATCATTTGGCTCCCCTTACTTACAAAAGCTATTTTTTCTGGATCAATATCTTGAGATTTAATTTTTATTTCAGCAGAATATTGTTTACCCTCTTCCAATATAACTGGAATTCGACCTTGAACAATTAATTGCGTATAGTCTGATAAATTTTTCTTTATAATTTCATCAGCCTTTACATCAATCAAAGCGAAAGTTAACATAAATAGTATGAGAATATATCCTTTTATCATCAGTTAAAAATCTTTGAACTAAAATTAAATGCATTATTAAAAGCTATCTTATCAATATTTGTACCAATATTTTTGGTATCCAACCACTCTAAAATTATCTCACTTGGCATATTCCCTGTCAATTTATCCTCAGCCATTGGACACCCCCCAAACCCCTTAATAGCACCATCAAATCTTCGACAACCAGCATTGTATGCAGCTTCTAAAATTTCTTTTGCTTTCTGAGGTATAACATGTAAATGCGCACTCAAATCTGTATCAAATGAATTTTTATTTAAATCAGTAAACACTTGAAAAACTAAATCTGGTGTAGCTATTCCAATTGTATCAGATAAAGCAATGGTTGAAATATTAAATTCTTTTGTCAAATTAGAAATATATTTAGCTAAAATATCTGGATTCCAATAATCACCATATGGATTTCCGAAACCCATTGACAAATAAACAACAACCTTTTTCCCTTTTGTAGCTGAAAGATTAGCTATTTTTTCAAATTCAATGAATGAATCTTCTATTGATTTGTTTGTGTTTCTTAGTTGAAATGTATTTGATACAGACAAAGGATATCCCAGTGCGCTGATTTGTTCATATTGAACTGCTTGTTCAGCACCCTTTAAATTTGCTACAATAGTTAATAATTCGGTTTTAGAAGCTGAAAATTGAATCTTATCTAAAACTTCAGCTGTATCTTTCATCTGAGGGATTGCCTTTGGTGAGACAAAACTTCCCACATCTAATACATCGAAATTACATTTTAATAATAGATTAATATATTCTACTTTTAAAGAAGTATCGATAAAATCAGACATCCCTTGCATTGCATCTCTAGGACATTCAACCAACGTAACTCTTTCTTCGAACATAACCCTATTTAATTAAGCTTTTGTTTATTCTTTTTATCAAAGAAGGACCTTCGTAAATAAATCCTGTATATAGTTGAATTAGCGAGGCGCCAGCATTTAATTTTTCATGAGCATCTTCAACACTGTGTATACCACCTACTCCAATAACGGGAAAAGCATTATTAGACTTTGATGTCAAATACCTAATTACTTCAGTAGATCTTTTAGTTAACGGTTTACCAGACAAACCGCCCGCTCCAATGTTTTCTAATTTTACCTTATCCATCATCAAACCCTCTCTTGAAATTGTTGTATTTGTTGCAATCACACCATCTATTCCAGAAACCTTAATAATATCGATAATATCATCTAATTGTCCATCAGTAAGATCTGGAGCTATTTTCAATAGAATAGGTTTGGGAGTTTGTTTTTTCCTATTTTCCTCAGATAAGGTTGATAATAATTTCAATAGTGGCTCTTTTTCTTGTAAATCTCTTAGTCCTGGTGTGTTTGGAGAAGATACATTTACAACAAAATAATCGACAACTTCAAAAAGAGTATTAAAACAGATGAGATAATCATTTACTGCATCCTCGTTTTCTGTCCACTTATTTTTTCCAATATTACCCCCTACAATTAAATTTCTTTCTCTATTCTTCAACCGATCATAACATACATCAACCCCCCCATTATTAAACCCCATACGATTTATAATTGCTTGATCTTCTTTTAGCCTAAACAACCTAGGTAGTGGATTTCCTGGTTGTGATTTTGGAGTTACAGTACCTATTTCTATGAAACCAAAACCACAAGAAAATAAATCGGTATATATTTTTGCATCTTTATCAAATCCAGCAGCCAATCCAACAGGATTTGGAAAATTTAATCCAAAAACCTTCCTCTCTAAAGAAGGATGTTTTACAGTATAAAAAGTTTTCCATAAAAACTTAATACCAGGAATTTTTAAAATTACATGAAGAAAGTTTGCTGTAATGTAGTGAGCTCTTTCAGGTTGAAATAAAAATAGGATGCCTCTAAAAAAAGAATACATATTATCAAATTATTAGAATTTAGCACGCATTCCTTTCCATTTAAGCTGAGGCCTTCTTGGACTGCTAACTTTATAAGTGATATTTCGTGCAAAAATAAAATTAGCATATAAATAAGCATCTTTATTACGAGCATCACCCCTTTGTTGACCATTAGCAAACCAAGCCTTATATTGTTCTGTTTGAGCAGGATTACTTAAATATGCAGATTCTTTACCATATTTTTCCAATAGTAAATCTGTATCAAAACCAGTGGTTGAAACATCATCCATATAATCAGTAAACGTCTTGAAATAGGTTAATTCAATACCAACACGCCACATCCTTGTCAATCCAAATCTCATACCAATACCAGAAGGTATAATAACAGTAACAGGTAAATATTCTTTTGGCCTACCAGGAAAACCCTGTCCTTCAGTCCTTAAAGGCCTTAAAGATAACCATTGACCTTCGTAATTTCCTTTAGGATTAAAATAAGTTACACCAATTCCTGAAAAAACATAAATCTGTTCGTTATTATTTTTCTTACCTTTTAATCCTTTAAAATTATATTTATGACCAAATGACTCTTTAAAATAGAGCATCATTTCAAATCTTTGATAAATTGAAACTATGGTAGATTTAAAATTTAAATTTCGTGCATTTCTTGCAGTCTCAAGGGTTAATTTATCATCTCCTTTAACAGAACCAATACTTGCGATAGTAGATGTTGCAAAATATGGCTTAAAACGATACCTGTAAGAAAAACCAACATTGAAAGTAGTTGATTTCAAATCTAAATCGGCCATAGAATAGTCTTTTCCAACAATATCTCTACCACCTAACTCACCTAGAAACCCTGTTGGACCAACATTTAGAATTAATTCTTTTTTGTTTCGTCGCCAATTTTTAGTAGAGTTGAAGTTTGTTGTTTGAGATTCAACAAATTCACTCACCAATACGGCAACAATCAGAAACAAAAACTTAGAAACATTAGTCATAACAAATAAATGAACCATCAACTATAACCAACAAATATATCATTTTTTTTCTTATATTAAGATAGAATATGAAATCAAATCAATTAAATCAATTTGGCTCCCAACAAATGATACGTTTATCATCTCCAGCAGAAATCAAATGAGAATTAAAAACTAAAATATCATTTACAGAATGAGTATGTCCACCTAATTTTCGATCTAACTTTGTTATGAAATCCAGATTACTGATATTCCAAACTTTACTCGTTTTATCTCTGCTAGTTGAAATCAAGATGTTTTTGGCTACACTTAGCTTATAGATAGAATCTTTGTGGGCTGGTAGCATAAATATTTCTTTAAAATTGTTTAAGGTCCAAGTTCTTATAAACCCGTCTTTACCAGCAGAAAATAGAACATTCTGTTTCAAATTACTATAAGCTAATGCAAGACAACCTTTATCATGAGCGTCAAATATGAATTCCAAATTGTAATACTTATTATCTAACACCCTTATTTTTCCATCTTGCGATCCAATGATAACTTTACTGTGTTCATTCAACACTAAAATAGAACGAATTTTTCCACCATCAAATGGAAGAGTTAACAAAAGCGACCAATCATTTGTATTCCATACAGATAAAGTCCCATCTGCATCTCCCACATACATTCTATTGTTTAACTCATCAAATTGGATTTCAAAAATGGCAGATTTATGGTATTTTATATATTTCTCCTCAGATTTATTTTTAGTATTAATGACATGTATGTCTCCAGCACTTGAACCAATGATCAAATTATTTTTTAATGAAAAAAAATTGATTTTATATACAGAAGATTCGCATTTAATAGCAAAAGAATCTTGCCTTCCTGTAATAGGATCCCATCTTGTCACAAATTTGTCAGCAGAAGCAGAATAAATAAAGTTTTGATCACTAGTTAAACTGAAAACAGCTCCTAAATGCTCTTTTATTTCAAATTTTTTCTTGTACATAACTATACAAGTTCTTCTTCTTCCTCATCTGACTGAACTTGTTTTAAACGTTCAGCATAATCTTTAGGTAAATAGTCAAAGAAAGTATCACCTCGCAAACCTAAGCGTAAACACTCCAAAGGTATCACTTCATTAGGCGCTATATTTCCTAAATTAACATTAGCACCAAATAATTTTACAAACCAAACTTGTTGATTTTTTTGAGGAGCTTCCCATAATATATTCTCAGGCTTTACCTTGGCAATGATTTTATTAATCAACAAAGTATGAGCTGAGCCATTTGGTCTAAAAACACCAACATTACCTGACTCTCTCCCTTCTGCAATCACTTTCCATGAACCTGCCTCCAACTCTTTTGTCATCATTTTAATCCATCGATTAGGACTAATTAAAATTCCAGAATCTTTAGAACCTACTTCAGACAACACCGTTTTATGTTTAGATAAGCGATATATTAGTTCGCATTTTTCATCATGATTAATAATAATAGAACCATCTGAAACTTCAATTAAGTCAAGTTTATATTTATCTAGTAATCTAAGATAATCTTCAAATTTACCTCTTGCATAAAACACCTCAAATAGAGTTCCTCCAAAGTAAGGTCTGATTCCATTTTCTTTATACAACTTAATCTTTGCTTCGAGTTGCTTAGTCACATAAGCGGTACCGAATCCAAATTTTACAATATCTGTGCAATCTACGTTTGCCTCAATGAAATGTTCTGCCTCTCGTAAGCCTAATCCTTTATCCATCATCATTGTTAAACCACTTTCACGAGGCTGAACAGTTCTCTCAGGTATGAATGGCAAATAAAAATTCATGAATTAATCATTTGATGTAGGGAACAAATTTACGATTTTGGAATCGTTTAGCAACTCTGGATACATAGAAAAAACTTCTCTAGCTTTCTCCTTGTTTTCAGATATCAAATAATTAAGGATATAAATGGCTGATTCTTTGTTGTCAAATTTATATTCTTTAAAAAACGTAACTAATTGCATTGTAAATTTAACATCATTATTATCTGTTGTAAAATCATGTATAAATTCATTAAAAACATCCAATTGATTTGTTTTTATCAAAAAATCTAAATAATCATTTACTAATTGATCGTTTTGATTATCAATTTCCAATGCAATACTATAATTTTTTTTAGCTTCTTGAATCTTTTCTAACTTTTCTAAAGCACCAGCCAACACATGATAATAACCAGAATTACTAGGCTCAATTTCAATAGCTTTATTGAAAAACCCTATACTCTCTACAGTCTTTTCTTCTAAATCTTTCACAATACCTAAACCTAGCCAAGCATCTCCAAAATCAGGATTTAGAGTGAGGCTTTTTTGATAATATTCTTGTGCTAAAAATAATTCTCCTAATTGTTCGTAACATTCACCAATAAAACATAAACAAAGAGGATCTTCACCATCTAATTCAGTGCATTTTAGAAAAAAATCTACAGCTGTTTTATAATTTTCAAGCGATAAATAAGAACTTCCCAAATTAAAATATGCTGGTGAAAATTCTTCATTAATAGTAATACTATAATCGTAAGCCCAAATTGCTTTTTGATGATTATTTTGTTTAGCAAAAGTATTCCCTAAATTATACCATGCTGTAAAAGAGTATGGATTCTCATTAATAAAACCGTAGTAACTTTCAATTGCTTTGTCATACTCTCTCAATTGATCATAACAAAATGCTAATTCGTAAATTGCAATTTCATTTTTGGGATTATTTATTAAAGCCTCATTTAGAATTTTAACTGCCCCCCTAAAATCTAAAATATGCTCATATTCCATTGCTAAGTCAATATAGATTTCATCTTTATCCTCTGGCTCAGAGACAGCTAATGCTTCCAAGAAAAATTTGATTGCATTTTTCCCATCTCTTAATTGACTAAAAATAGAAGCTTTAGTTAATAAAAACTCGCATGAATCTTCATAAACTCTTTCTATCTGACTTAATAATTTTAATGCCTCTTTTAGCTGTCCCATTCCTGAAACAGCTTGTGCTTTTCTTAATTGAAAGACTGATTTAAAAGGAAATTGTTCTAACCCTAGTTCAGCACACAAACTTGCCTTGTTATAATTGCCTTGTATTAAATAATGATCAATTATAGACTCTATCGAATCACTATCCAAAAAACCAAGAGGTTCACCTTTAAGGGAATTTTCAAATCTAACTAAATCTTCGTTGAAACTTTCATCGAAAAAATGCTCATCTTCATTTTCAAACATAGAATACCCTTTACGGTTTTCATAAAAGTAAAACGAAATAAACAGTAAACAAAAAAAATCTTTAATAAGTTATCCACCAAAAAAAAGGTGCTACCTAAAAAAGTAGCACCTTATTAAGTAATTAAAATATTATTTTATTTACCAGATCTTTTACGCTCTGTTTCTTTCAATAAAATTTTACGAATTCGCAAATTTTCAGGTGTTACCTCAACATATTCATCACCTTGAATATACTCTAGACATTCTTCTAAACTAAATTTCACTGGTGGTATAAGTTTTACTTTATCATCATTTCCAGAAGAACGCATGTTTGTCATTTTTTTTGTTTTAGTAACATTAACAACCATGTCGCCAGCTCTTGAATTTTCACCAATCACTTGTCCTTCGTAAATATTCTCATTCGGATGAATGAAGAATCTACCTCTTTCTTGTAAGTTATTAATAGAGAAAGGAATTGAAACTCCTTGTTCCATAGAAATCAACGAACCATTTTGACGTCCAGGAATTTCTCCTTTATATGGTTGATATTCTAAGAAACGGTGATTCATAATCGCTTCTCCAGCAGTTTGAGTTAATAAGTAATTTCTCAAACCAATAATACCTCTTGAAGGAATTTGGAATTGGATCGTCATACGAGTTCCTTTCGGTTCCATATTAGTCATCTCCCCTTTTCTCTTTGTTACAGCTTCAACAGCAGTACCACTAAACTCCTCCGGTAAATCAATAGTCAATTCTTCAACTGGCTCACACTTAACTCCATCAATTTCTTTGATAATTACCTGTGGCTGACCTACTTGTAACTCATACCCTTCACGACGCATCGTTTCGATCAACACAGATAAATGCAACACACCACGACCAGCAACTAACCATTTATCAGCTTTATCCGTGGTATATACACGCATTGCCAAGTTTTTTTCTAACTCTTTAGTTAAACGCTCTTGAATGTGTCTTGAAGTTACTTTTTTACCTTCTTTCCCAAAGAATGGAGAATCATTAATTGAGAACAACATATTCATTGTTGGCTCATCAATTGAAATTGATTGTAATGGCTCAGGATTTTCAAAATCACAAATTACATCACCAATCTCAAAACCATCAATACCTGTTAACGCACAAATATCTCCTGCTTGAATTTCAGCAACTTTAACTCTTTCAATCCCTTCAAACACAAACATCTCTTTGATTTTATGTTTTTGTTGCGTCCCATCTCTTTTTGCTAAAATAATATTTTGACCTTCTTTCAATTCCCCTCTATTTAAACGACCGATGGCAATACGACCAACGAATGTTGAAAAATCCAACGAAGTAATCAACATTTGAGTATTACCTTCTTCGATTTTTCTTGGTGGGAAATAATCTAAAATTTTATCTAATAACGGTGTAATAGAATCAGTAGGTTTTTTCCAATCATCAGACATCCAACCGTTTTTAGCAGAACCATAAACTGTTGCGAAATCTAACTGACTGTCGTTTGCATCTAATTCAAACATCAAGTCGAACACTTTTTCATGCACTTCTTCCGGCGTACAGTTTTCTTTGTCTACTTTATTAATAACTAACAAAGGTTTTAAACCTAAAGCAAGAGCTTTACCTAAAACGAAACGAGTTTGTGGCATTGGACCTTCAAAAGCATCCACTAGCAAACAAACTCCATCAGCCATGTTTAATACACGCTCAACCTCACCACCAAAATCGGCGTGACCAGGAGTGTCAATAATGTTAATTTTTGTTCCTTTATATAAAACAGAAACATTTTTAGAAACGATAGTAATCCCTCTTTCACGTTCCAAATCGTTGTTATCCATAAATAACTCTCCTTTTGGTTTTTCGTGTTTTTGAGCATCTGTTCCTGCTTCAATCATTCTATCTACCAAGGTTGTCTTACCGTGGTCAACGTGTGCAATAATTGCGATATTCCTAATTTCCATTTTTTAATTAATTATTTCTACCGTATGAATTTCTACTTCTTGGTCTGCTAGAACCTCTTTCACGGTCTCTATCACCACCATTTCTTGATCCAAATCCTCCTCCATCTCTTTTGCGGTCGTCAAAACGAGAACCTCCGCTTCTTTCTCCTCCTCTATCATTTCTATCTCTACTTCCACTGAATCCTCTATCTCTGTCACCTCCACCGCTTCTTCTCTCTGCTTTTTTCTTAGTGATTTCAACTGAAACTCTGTTTCCTTCGTAATTAGCACCATTTACAGCTTTCAAAATCGCTTCTGTATGGCTATTATCTGCTTCAAAGAAACTAAAAGAAGGCATTACATCAATTTTACCTACACTTGAAGAAGTTAAACCTGCTTCATCACAAATTAAACGCAATAAACCACCAGGATTTAAACCATCTCTTTTACCTAAACTAACAAAGAAACGAGTTCTATTGCTATCATCTCTATCAAAACGTTCTCTTCTTTCTCCACCTCTTTCTCCTCTATCTCTATCCCCTCTTTCACTTCTCTCTCCACGATCTCGTCTATCTCTAGATTCAGAAACATTTAAATCTTGGGCTTTGCTGTAATATTCAACAAATCGATTAAATTCAACAGATATAAACTTTTTGATCACTTCTTCTTTAGAAAGGTGTTCAAAATCGCTCATAATCTTAGGCAAGAACTCTTCAATATCTTTTTCTTTAACTTCAGTATCTTTCACTTTGTTAATCAAACTAGCTAATTGAATTGCACAAATTTCATTTGCACTTGGTACAACACCAAGTGTAAAATTGGTACGCATCTGACGTTCAATCGCTTTGATTTTGTAGTGTTCTTTTAAGTTAATTAAAACTAACGACTCACCTTTTTTACCAGCACGAGCAGTTCTACCGCTTCTGTGTGTGTAATTTTCAATATCGTCAGGTAACTGATAATTAATTACGTGTGTAATGTTATCAACATCAATACCACGAGCAGCAACGTCAGTAGCAACTAACAACTGAACTGTACGCTCTCTAAAACGTTTCATTACATTATCACGTTGAGCTTGAGAAAGATCACCATGCAATGGCTCTGCGTTATAACCGTCTTTACTTAAATTTTCTGCAACATGTTGTGTTTCATGCCTTGTACGACAGAAAACTAATCCAAAAATTTCAGGATTTACATCAATCAAACGTTTCAAAGCAGCATATCTATCTTTTTCACGAACCGTGTAATAAATGTGCTCAATGTTTACATTCCCTTGATTTTTGTGTCCAATAGAAACTTCTAATGGATTCGTCATATAATTTTTTGCAATGTCAGCCACTTCTTTTGGCATTGTTGCAGAGAATAACCATACGTTTTTTTCGTCAGGAGTTTGATCTAAAATAGAGTCAATATCCTCTTTAAATCCCATGTTTAACATTTCATCTGCTTCATCAAGCACAACAAAACGTACATCTTGAAGCTTTACAGCTCGTCTTTGAATCAAATCCACCAAACGACCTGGAGTAGCTACGATAATCGTTGCTCCTTGTTTGATTTGTGTAATTTGTCGACGGATGTCGGTACCACCATACACTGCAACAACAGCAGTTTTACGATCGTATTTCGCATAATTTTCAAGATCTTTTGAAATTTGAAGACACAATTCTCTTGTTGGACAAATTACCAATCCTTGTGTTAAATCGTACTGATCTTGAATGTTGTTTACTAATGGCAAGCCGAATGCTGCCGTTTTTCCCGTTCCTGTTTGAGCTAAACCAACTAAATCGCTATCACTTTTTAATAAGTGTGGAATTGCCGACTGTTGGATAGGTGTTGGTGCTTCGAACCCCAAATCGTTTATCGACTGAAGCACCTCTTCCCTAAGCCCTAGTTCGCTAAAGGTCATAAATAATAATTAAAATTAAGTTGCAAAGATAGTGTGAAATAAGGAGATTTCTAAAAAATACTTTTATAGAGCCTTAATTTATCTAAAAATTTAACCTATACGTAATGATTTTAAAACATCAACAGCAATTTGTATCTGATTATCAGAAACATCCAAATGTGTAACAAACCTTATTGCGGTAGGTCCAAATGCATTACATAATATTAGATTTTCTTTCAATAGTTGAATTATTTCAGTTTGTTGGGAAGGTTTGTGTAATTCAACAATTACAATATTTGTTTGAATAGGGTATATTTCTTTAATCCATGAAAATGTTTTAATTGACTCCCCTAAATAAGATGCTTTGAGGTGATCATCTTTTAATCGCGCAACATTATTTTGAAGTGCATACAAACCAGCAGCAGCAATATAACCTGCTTGTCTCATTCCGCCCCCCATAGACTTTCTTATTCTTCTTGCTTGTTTGATATGATCTTTTGTACCAATTAACAAAGAACCGATAGGAGCACCTAACCCTTTAGATAAACAAAGTGAAATTGTATCAAATTGACTAGCATATTTTTTGGGTGATACATTATTAACAATTAATGCATTCATCATTCTTGCGCCATCCAAATGAACAGGCAAATTAACAGACTTACAAAAACTTGATATCTCTTTGATGTCATTAAATTCATAAACAGCACCTCCCCCCTTATTTGCTGTATCCTCTAGACTTACTAATTGTGTTAAAGGTAAATGAATATCATCTGGATTTATCGCACTTTTAACTTGGTTCACATTTAACCTACCGTAATTACCATCTAATAACTTTACCGAAGCACCTGAATTTTTAGCAATACCTCCTCCCTCATATCTATAAATATGGCTATCAGCATGGCATATCACTTCACCGCCTGGTCTTAGATTAAGTTGAAGTCCGATTTGATTAGATTGAGTTCCTGAAGTACAAAACAAAGCTGCTTCTTTCCCAAAATATTCACTTGCAAATTTTTCAAGAGCAAAAACGGTTGGGTCTTCACCATATACATCATCTCCAACTTCAGCCTGAAACATAAAATCAAGCATTTCTTTGGATGGTTTTGTAACTGTATCACTTCTAAAATCGATTTTCATAATCTTACTCTTTGGAGTCAAAAATAAATCTTTTAATTTGCTTGACAAAACTCACAAAATAAGCGTATATTTTTTGGGTAAGAAATAAGTCAAAGAAAGTTTATTGGTTATATTTGTCGAGCAAAATTCGAATAATAAATTAATATTCTTGATATGGCAACAATCGCTGCAAATAATCCTGCTTTGACAACTTGGGTAAATATTCCCGCAGGTTCAGACTTTCCAATTCAAAACTTACCATTTGGTGTTTTTAAAACATCATCACTTACTTCAAGAGTGGGAGTTAGAATTGGTGACCATGTGTTAGATCTTAAAACGTTACATGTTTTAGGTTATTTAGATGACCTTCATTTTACATTAGAAGATTTCGACACTGACTGTTTGAATCATTTAATGAAAAAAGGTAAGTTAGCTACAAGGGATTTAAGAAATCGCATTTCAAATTTGTTAGATGCTAACAATCAAGAACTACAACAAAACAAACACCATGCAGAACAAGTGTTGATACCAAACAAAAGTGTCATCATGCAAATGCCTGTGAAAATTGGTGATTATACTGATTTCTATTCAAGCCGTGAGCATGCAACAAACGTTGGTACCATGTTCAGAGATCCTAATAACGCTTTATTGCCTAATTGGCTATGGATACCTGTAGGATATCATGGAAGAGCAAGTTCTGTAATTTTGTCTGGAGTAGATATACATAGACCAAAAGGACAAATCAAACCAGATCCAAATGAAAATCCAATTTATGCACCTTGTAGAAATTTAGATTTTGAATTAGAGACAGCTTTCATTACTTATGAAGGGAAACCTTTAGGAGATTCAATTACACCAGACGAAGCAGAAGATTTTATATTCGGGGTTGTATTATTTAATGATTGGTCGGCTAGAGATATTCAAACGTGGGAATATGTTCCACTAGGTCCATTTTTAGCAAAAAATTTCGCTTCAAGTATTTCAGCATGGGTAGTAACATTAGATGCGCTTCAACCTTACAAAGTTTCAGGACCTGAACAAGACCCTAAAGTATTGTCTTATTTAGAATTTACTGGAGATAAAAGTTATGACATTAATCTTGAGGTATTAATCCAACCTGAAAACGGTACAGAAAATTTAATTTGTGAGTCAAATTTAAAATATATGTACTGGAACATGGCTCAACAATTAGCTCATCATACCGTTAATGGTTGTAATGTTCGTTGTGGTGACTTAATGGGTTCAGGCACAATTTCAGGCCCAACACCAAACTCATATGGTTCGATGCTTGAATTAGCATGGAAAGGCACAAAACCTTTACAAATGAATGATGGTACAGAACGTAAATTCATTTTAGACAATGACACTGTAATCATGAGAGGTTACTGTAAGAACGAAGGGGTTCGTATTGGTTTTGGAGAAGTTAAAGCAAAAGTTTTACCTGCAAAATAATTAAAAACACTATTTTTGGAATGTCCTTTCTTCTGGGAGGACATTTTTTATTTACACCGAATTTGAAAATTATTTGTTACCTTAAATAACAAATTAACTTTAATTAAAACACAAAACTATGTCAAACGTACCGGAAGGAATTGATTTAGAAAAAGAAAGAAAAGAGATATTAAACGCTTTCAAAGCGTTACTAAAAAATGCTAACAACTTATCAAAAGAGGACCAAAAAATGGTTCGTAAGGCTTTTGACGTGGCGGTTGAAGCACACAAAGATATGCGACGTAAGTCAGGTGAACCTTATATTTATCATCCGATTGCTGTAGCGCGTATTGTTTCAGAAGAAATGGGATTAGGCGCAACAAGTATTACGTGTGCGTTACTTCATGATACTGTAGAGGATACTTACATTACGTTAGAAGACATTGAAGAGTTATTTGGTGAAAAGTCTAGAAGAATAATTGATGGGTTAACCAAAATCCCAGAAATATTCGATGAAAATTCTTCTATACAAGCGGAAAACTTCCGTAAAATGATTTTAACGATTTCTGATGACATTCGTGTTGTTTTAATCAAATTAGCAGACCGTCTTCACAACATGCGTACCCTTGGAAGTATGCGTGCAGACAAACGTTTAAAAATTGCATCCGAAACAAAATTTTTATATGCACCATTAGCACACAGACTTGGTTTACATTCGATTAAAAGTGAATTAGAAGATTTAGGGTTTTTACATTCAGATCCTGAAAACTATCACATGATTGAAAGTAAATTGAAATCAACAAAAGAATCTAGAAATAGATTTATTAAAACTTTTGTTGAACCAATAAAAGAAGCCTTAAATCATGAAGGATATGTCTTTGATGTAAAAGCAAGAACAAAATCTATTTCTTCTATTTGGAGAAAAATGCAAACTAAAAGCGTTCCATTTGAAGAAGTATATGATTTGTTTGCTGTTCGAATTATTGTTGATACTCCTGTAGAATTAGAAAAACCTGATTGTTGGAGAATTTATAGTATTGTTACCGACTTTTATCAACCAAGTCCAGAAAGACTTAGAGACTGGATTTCAACACCTAGAGCAAATGGGTACGAGTCGTTACATACAACAGTTATGTCAAACCAAGGAAAATGGGTTGAAGTACAAATTCGTTCTAAAAGAATGGATGAAATAGCTGAAAAAGGATTAGCAGCACATTATAAATACAAAGAAAATGCAGGTGAATCAGAAGCTTCCAAATTTGATCGTTGGATAGCAGAGATTCGAGATTTGATGGAGAATCACAACTTAACTGCAATGGATTTTGTGAATGAATTCAAAATGAATTTATTCTCTGATGAAATCTATGTATTTACTCCAAAAGGACAATTAAGAGTACTACCTGTGGGTGCCACTATTCTAGATTTTGCTTATGACATTCATACAGGAATTGGAAACAAGTGTATTGGTGCAAAAGTAAATACTCAATTAGTTCCTTTAAGTTATCAATTACACAATGGAGATCAAGTTGAGATAATTACATCTGAAAAACAAAAGCCAACTGAAGAATGGTTAGATTTTGTTTATTCAGCTAGGGCTAAACAAAAAATTCGCGGCGCATTAAATGAGCAGAAAAAAGCAATAGCTCTAGATGGAAAAGAAATTCTAGAAAGAAAATTAAAACAATTCAATCTAAATAATACAAAAGAAAATATTCATCTAATTGAAAAGTATTTTGGGGCTAGTTCATTAACAGACCTATATATTCGCATAGCAAAAGTAAAAATTGATTTAAATAAACTGCGTGAATTAGATGATCAGGATGGAAATTTGATAATCGACAAAAAACTACTTTCCTCTAAACATTTTGTTAAAAATACAGAAGGAAACGATTATCATAAAAGAACTATTGAATTTGATGACCAATACAAAGATCATGTTTACAAATTAGCAAAATGTTGTAATCCTATTCCTGGGGATCCAATTTTTGGTTATTTGGCAAACAATAATGAAATCAAAATTCATAGAAATAACTGTCCGAATGCTGAACATATGAACTCTAAAATGGCATTTAGATGTATTAAAGCAACATGGACAAACACAGACTTAGTTGTACATTTAGCATCATTAAGACTTTTAGGTATTGATGGTGTAGGAATCGTTAATAGAATAACAGAAATCATTTCAAAACAATTGAACGTTGATATGAAATCAATATCCTTTGAAGCCAATGACGGTATCTTTGAAGGATTAATAAAAGTAATGGTTTACGATACTGAACATTTAGATGCATTAACAAAGCAATTTGAGCAAATTGATGGTGTTGAACGAATTGAACGTTGGGATTTTGAAGATAGCGAACTAATTCATGCAAAAGATTAATCACTTTTCAACACCTGTTAATAAAGAATTATATATATAAAAAAGTGAGGTCTAAAAAAAATATTATTTTTGCCTTTTAAGAATAAGATGGTACAAGAAGATTTACAAGATACTGTAAGAAACATATTTTCAGCTTATTTAGAACAGCATAGTCATCGTAAAACACCTGAACGTTTTGCAATTCTTTCTGAAATTTATGCTTATCCAGGTCATTTTGATATTGAATCTTTGTACAATAAGATGAAAAATCAGAATTACCGTGTTTCTAGAGCTACATTGTATAATACGATTGAACTATTATTAGCATGCAACTTAGTAAGGAAGCATCAATTCGGCAAAAACATTGCACAATTCGAAAAATCTCACGGTTCTAAACAACATGATCATGTAATTCTAACAGACTCTGGGGAGGTAATTGAGTTTTGTGATCCTCGTATTCAACATATTAAATCTACCATTGAAGAAGTTTTTGGCGTTAACATTCATCACCATTCTCTTTACTTTTATGGAGAAAAGAAAAAACCTGCTAATTCTTAATTTTTATGAATTTACATTTTTCTGAAGAAATAGTTGGTGAAACAGTTGTCTTTCGATTGGAAGGTAAAATAGTTTCTGATATAGATACCACTACATTAATTGAACAATTACAGGAAAGAATAGACGGTGTAGAAAAAACTATTGTTTTCAACTTAAACAAGTTAACTCACATCACAAGTACTGGTTTAAACTTTTTTGTAAGAGCATTGACTAGAACAAGAAATAAAGAAAAAAAGTTGGTATTGAATAACTTACAACCAAGTGTTGCTAAATTATTTCAAATATCTAAATTAAATGAAATATTCACGATTTCGTCTGATGATAATATAGACGAAACGATAAACAGTAAATAGCATGAAGGTTGACGTATTATTAGGTCTTCAATGGGGAGATGAAGGTAAAGGTAAAATTGTTGATGTATTAACCCCTAAATATGACATTATAGCTCGTTTTCAAGGCGGGCCAAATGCTGGTCATACACTAGAGTTTGAAGGAATAAAACATGTACTTCATACAATTCCATCTGGAATATTTCACAGCGAAGTAACTAATATTATTGGTAATGGTGTTGTAATAGACCCTGTAGTTTTTCAAAAAGAAATTGAAAAACTAGCACCTTTTAGTTTGGACATACGTAAAAATCTACTTATTTCTAAAAAAGCGCATTTAATCTTACCAACTCATAGATTAATTGATACTGCCTCAGAAGCTGCAAAAGGTTCAAATAAAATCGGATCAACTTTAAAAGGGATTGGCCCAACTTATATGGACAAGACAGGAAGAAATGGATTACGAGTTGGAGATATTTTTTCACCTAATTTTCAAGAAAAGTACAAACTTTTGGTTGAGAAACATGAAGGTATTTTAAAACACCATGAAGGCTTTGAATACGGTCTTGCTGAAATGGAAAAATCTTTCTTTGAAGGAATAGAATTAATTAAATCTTTCACTTGTATCGATAGTGAACAATTTTTAAACACAGCCTTAAAAAATGGTTCGAAAATACTTGCGGAAGGTGCACAAGGAACCATGCTTGATATTGATTTCGGTACATATCCATATGTAACTTCATCAAATACTGTAACCGCTGGAACTTGTACTGGACTTGGAATTGCACCAACTAAAATAGGATCTGTTATCGGAATTTTCAAAGCATACTGCACACGTGTTGGAAGTGGTCCATTTCCAACTGAATTACATTGTGAAGATGGTGAAAAAATCAGAAAAGAAGGAAATGAATTTGGATCTACAACAGGAAGACCGAGACGATGTGGTTGGATTGATTTACCAGCATTGAAGTATGCCATTATGATTAATGGTGTGACTGAACTTGCTATGATGAAAGCTGATGTATTAGGTATCTTTGAAACAATCAAGGTATGTACACATTATAAGATAAATGGAGAAATAGTTGATTATTTACCTTTTGACATTGACGGACTAGAAATTGAACCAATTTACATCGAATTAAAAGGTTGGAATTGCGATTTAACACAAATTGATTCAATTAACAATGCTCCACAAGCTTTAAAGGATTATATCTCTTACCTAGAGAATGTATTAGAAGTGCCTATTACAACTGTTTCAGTTGGTCCAGATAGAAAACAAACTCATTTAAATAAAAAATAATTGAGTAAACCTATATTACATATTATTCATACAGCGCTTTTAATGAGCGCTGTTTTTATGTTTGGCAATTCTTTATTTGCACAAGATTTAATGGAATTAAAACCAGGGGCTGATAAACTAACATTCAATAGAAAAACAGGTGAACACAAACTTATCGGTAATATACACCTGATTTATCAAAAAAATGAAATCTATTGTGATTCTGCCTCTTATTTTAAAGAGAATGATATATTAAAACTATATGGAAACGTTCATCTATCGAAACATGATACTTTAAACTTATATTGTGATTCAATGCATTATAATGGAAAGGAACAAATTGGTAAATTGTGGGGACACGTGAGAGTCAGAGATCGTGAATTTAAAATTTCAACCGACACATTATCATTTGATTCTAAAAGAGATGTTGCCACTTATTTATATGGTGGCCGAATAGAGAATACAAAAAGAAAAGAGGAAATTTCAAGTTTACACGGATATTTTTATCCTAAATCCAAAAATATTTCATTAAGTAAATCAGTAGATTACAAGAGTAAGACAATTAAAATGAAAACAGATACCATTTGTTTTCATTATGGTTCGAAAAGAATTAATTTTTATAGTCCAACAAATATTCAGCAAGAGATTGATACTAAAATTTACTGTGAAAGAGGTTGGATGAATACCGAAACAGAAGAATGTTTCATACATCAAAATGCAGTAATTACTAAACCGTTAAAAACTTTAGCTGCTGATACACTTTACACATTCGATAAAAAAGGCTTATCAGGTGCATATGGGCATATTCGATATGAAGATTCTGACAAAGGAATCGCTTTTGAGGGAAACAAATTATTCTATTCAAAAAAAGAAAAACGCAGCTACCTTACAAAAAATCCATATATAAGTTACAAACAAAAAAAAGATACTTTATTTGTAAAAGCGGATACTCTTTTTCTATTTCACGACTCTTTAGACCAAATCGATCACGTAATAGGTTATCATAATGGGAAAATTTTTAGTCATAATCTACAAGGAATTAGTGATAGCCTATATTATTCAAAAAAAGATAAAAAATTGACCTTATTCAAATCTCCCTATTTATGGAATAAAAATGCGCAAATCAGTGGTACAATAATTCATCTTTTAATGGAGGACAGTTTGTTGGAGCGTGCTGAAATACTAAATAAAGCGCTAACTATTACTGAAGTTGATAGTGGCAAATACTATAATCAAATTGGTGGTAAAAATATGTTCGCATATTTTGACGAAAATAATGACCTAAAAAAAATAGATGTAGATGGAAATGCTCAAACAATTTATTTTCCAGAAGAAACTAAAAACTCTGATAGTATTATTGAAGTTACAAGAAAAGGTATGGTTAGACTATATGCTAGTAGTATCAAGGTATATTTAGATAGCGGAGAGTTCAAAAAAGTCACCTATATAGATCAAGCAGATGGATTAATGTACCCCATAGATAAACTAAATGCAGATGAACAATTTGTAGCAAACTTCACATGGAAACCATTACTAAGACCAAAAAACAGAAAGGATTTTTTTTATCAAGAAGAAAAACAAAAAAAGGAAATTAAAAAACTTCCTTTAACTCCAAAAAAGAAAAAACGTTAATCAATATTTTTTTCAATATAATCGATTAATGAATGAATTACTTTAATATGTATTTCTTGAGCTCTATCAGCAAATACTGAATATGGTGCTCGAATTTCTACATCACACAATTCTTTCATTTTACCACCATCTTTACCGGTTAATCCAATTACTTTCACTCCTTTAGAACGGGCAACATCAATTGCATTTAAAACATTCAATGAATTACCAGAAGTTGAAATTGCTAATAAAACATCTCCAGCATCACCAAATGCTTCCAAAAATCTTGAAAAAACAAACTCGTATCCATAATCATTTGATACACAAGAAATATGACTTTGATCTGCGATAGCCATTGCGGGTATAGCTTTTCGATTTCCTCTATATCTACCTGTTAGCTCTTCGGCAAAATGCATGGCATCACACATTGACCCTCCATTACCGCAAGCGTATATTTTCTTTCCGTTATTTACAGCTTCAACTAAAATAGTACCTGCTGATTCTATTTTACTAAAGTTTTCTTCCGTTGAAAACTGAACTAAAACCTTTCCAGCTTCAATAAAATGAGATGCAACCCCCATAATTAATTTGAATTAATTCTTATGTGAGATAAAGTTAAATATTTATAATCAATTATTCTGATTTTACTTAAACTTACTATCTTTGAATAAAAAGTATTTTTTTTAAAATTTAATTATTTCACAAAGTGAATAGTATACATAATTCATTACTTCTTACAATTTCAATATTAATAAGTACCTCATTCTTTTCACAAGAAGCAGACTGTCTAAAAAAACTAGAACATTCATTTAACGCAAGGGGCAGTTACACAGTAGAAGATGCCATACATAAAAATGTAATAATTGTTCAATTATCTCCGACTGGTAATAGTTGCTTCAACGGTAAAACAAGGGTTGAAAATGGAACAATTACTTCAATTTTTATAGAATTAGAAGATAGTACCTACTCATTACTCGATAAAAAATACACCAATGAGAAAAATTCTGCACCAGTCATTATGAATGGAATTTCAGAACTTATTCTTACTGAAGATGGAGAAAAATATAAAGTCGTATTTATAGACAAACTAAAGCCAAAGGCTAAAAGCTATAAAGAAGCTGTAATTCCTGAAGACCTATAAAAAATGTTGAATTATGAATGTTTAATGATTAATATTCAATTATAACTCATAATTACTAAATCCTTTCGGTGCTTTTGATTTAATTACCACAACTTTCTTTGTAATTGGGTGCATAAATTCTACACGATAAAAATGTAAACCTAAACGATTGATTGGATTTGTTTTAGCTCCATATTTTTTATCTCCAACTATTGGGTGACCAATTTCTTGTAGTTGTACACGAATTTGATTCTTCACATTCGTTTTTTGTGCTACTTCTAACATAGATGAGTTTTTTCGATTAGCAATAGTAACATACTCTGTTATTGACTCACTACCATACGTTTGATTTTTTGACGCATGTACTTTCATTGCTTTACTTTCACGTAAATAAGAAGTGATTTCCCCATCTTTTGGTTTAACTATCCCTTCTACAATTGCTAAATAGGAAGAGTTTTTCATTGTTTCTCCCCATGCATTTGCCATAAGTGTTTTTACATCCATCGATTTAGCGAAAATCACAATTCCAGAAGTATCTCTATCCAAACGATTTACTAAATACAATAATTTGCCTGGATTTTTTGCTTTAAATTGAGCAGTGACATAAGTAGAAAGTGTTCGTAGTTTTTCTTTTTCAGTAGCATTACACAACAACCCTTCTGGTTTTAAAACAGCTATTAAATAATCGTCTTCAAATAGGATATTCAAACTAAATGGGATTTTTGCCTGTTTCATTTCCTTCTTTCCGACAACTATACTATTTCCAGGTTTTAAAGCAAATGAAACATGCGTTTGATATAGATTATCAACTTGAACAAGTTTATTAGCTAAAATTTGTTTGATAGAAGTTTTACTTTTTTCTTTAAATACTTGTTGTAAAAAATCGAATAAGGTACCCTCTTTAGTTACTTTAAAAGTCGATATGCGTTCTGAACCTGGTTTTCTTCCTGTTTTCATTTTATCTTGAAAATACGTACATTAATATGTTTGCCCCCATTTGCAACGCTTGCACACGTTTGTCATTTGGATCGTTGTGAACTGCTTGATTTTCCCATCCATCACCTAAATCGGTTTCATAGGTATACAAAAGTACCAATTTACCTTCAACGAAAACCCCAAATGCTTTAGGTGGTTTATTATCATGCTCGTGAATTTTAGGTAAATGTTTAAATTCAAATTTTTGATGAAAAATTGGGTGTGTAATTGGAATCTCAACTAAATCATTATCTGGAAATAGCTTTTTAATTTGTGGTCTAATATAAGCGTCCATACCATAATTATCATCAATGTGTAAAAAACCTCCAGCCATCAGGTAAGTACGAATATTATCCAATTCTTGTGCTGAAAAAACCACATTACCGTGTCCTGTCATATGTACAAAAGGATATTGTAGTATATCCCTGTTACCCGCTTCTACGTAAGGTACATCCGGATTGATAGATGTATTTAAATTCTTATTACAAAACTTAATTAAATTAGGCAAAGATGAAGGGTTTGCATAATAATCTCCTCCTCCATTATATTTTAATACAGCCAATCGAAAAGAGGATTGACCATAAATTAAAAAATTGAAAAACAAGAAAATAAATACTACTACCTTTTTCATTCAAATTTACTTTTTAACAAAGTTACTGCGTAAATCCCAGCTGTTTCCGTACGTAATCGTGTTTTACCTAAATTAATTTGTCTATAACCAGATTTTAATGCTAGTTCAACCTCGTTTGTTGTAAAATCTCCCTCTGGGCCAATTAAAATAGGGAAATTTGTAGCAATTGCTACTGTCGATATATTTTGAGCTGAAAACTCTTCACAATGTGCAATACCGCCAACAGGATATTGTTGCATAAAGGTTTTAAAAGATTGTAATTCTTCTATAATAGGTAAATACGTTCTGTGCGATTGTTTCATAGCCGCGATAGCAATTTTTTCAATCCGATCGGTTTTCATTAATTTACGTTCGCTACGTTCTGTTTGGATAAACGAAATTTTTGTTAACCCAAGTTCTGTTGCTTTTTCGATAAACCATTCAATCCGATCCATATTTTTTGTTGGCGATATAGCAATATGAATATCAAATGGTTGTTCAACCTCTTTTGTATAACTCACTACTTCGACCTCACACTTTTTTGGGTGATCGGAAATAATTTTAGCTTCATACCGACCACCTTTTCCGTCTAACAATTCAATAAGATCACCAATAGTTAGTCGCATTACACGACAAGCATGTTTTGACTCTTCTTCACTTAAAAAAAGCTGTTTAATCGTCGGTAATAATGTAGGGATATAAAATGCGTGCATATATCAATGCAATAATTTGTAAACCAATTCTGTCATTAATTCGGCATCTTCAGAATGTGAATCACCTATACCCTTTGATTTCAAATCATATTGGTATAAATAATTGATATTTCGAGCAATTGTTTTAGGATTACAAATCTTAGCAGCCTTAACGAGCTCACCTGCAACAAAAGGATGTACTCGCAATGAAGAAGCAACGCTTTGAGGAGACTTATCCGCCAAAAAATGTACTTTCATTAATTGACTGTACAAATTATATAATGAACCAATGATAACAACTAAGGGACCCGATTTAGGATTATGTTTGAAGTACGTAATGATTTTCATAGCCTTCAAATAATCGTTATTCTGAACTGCACTGCTTAATTCAAACATATTGTAATCTTTCGAAATACCAATGTTTTCCTCAATATGAATTTCATTGATTGTTGTTCCTTTTTCTAAAATAATCGAAAGTTTTTCAATTTCACCAGCAATTCTTGAAAGGTCGTTTCCAATATTTTCTGCCAACAAAAATGCAGCCTTACTAGAAATCTGAAAATTAACAGTTGCTACATACTTTGTAATCCAATCAACTAATTGATATTCTTTTATTTTATCGGAAGTAAAAACAACTCCTGCTTTTGAAAAAAGTTTAGCGACTTTTTTTCTAGAATCAACTTTTTTATACTTGTGAGCTAATACTAGAACCGTAGAAGGATTAGGATTTTCAAGATAACTTTCGAGTAAGTCTATATCTTTCATCTCTTGAGCTTCACGAACCATCACAAAACGACGTTCAGCCATCATCGGAAAGCCTTTTGCATCTAGTACCACTGTTCGAACATCGGCATCTTTACCGTATACAATCGTTTCATTAAAATCTCGTTCGTGATCCTCCAACACATTGTCATGTATCAATTTCGACAACTGATCAATAAACAAAGGCTCCTCTCCCTGCAATAGATATATAGGTTTAAAATCCTTGTTTTTAATTTGCTGCTGAAGCGACTTGAAATCCATAATTCAAAGATAGTGTTTTTAGGCAAAAGGCAAAAGGCATTGGGCATTGGGCATTGATAATACTTATTAGTTTTGGTATTTACAATTCATAATCAATCATTAAACATTATCTTTGCGCTATGGTAATGAAACGTTTAAATCTGCCGATAGCTCCCTTGAAATTAACGAAAAGCGGAGAAACAATTTATGTTCATTGT
>Ga0315905_10000168_pt1 | contig 71840 bp, 57 predicted proteins | sample LakEriMetagenome_5_FD_203522 | JGI IMG/M metagenome (GOLD analysis project Ga0315905, IMG submission 203522) | Freshwater fungal communities from buoy surface, Lake Erie, Ohio, United States - Buoy 4 MA121 | ecosystem: Environmental > Aquatic > Freshwater > Lake | place: USA: Lake Erie, Ohio...
GAGATGGCGTTTCAGGGCAGTCTGGATGTCCTCGTGCGTGAGTTCGGCAAGGGCCGCAGGTGTCGCCACCAACTGGCCCAGCGGAAACTTCACCGGCGCGGAAACCCCTCCGCTGGCGTGTTCTTGTGGAAGGATCATAGGTGCAAGTCCTCGAAGTGTGCGGCCAGTCCATCTTCGTCGTCGCCCAACATCTGCTCCAGTTCAGCTTTCAGGTGAACTTTGTCAGGATCGGGTTTGGCATCGGGTGGACAAGCGGGGCAGTGGATGACGTTGATGACGGAGCGACCAAAGACGTAGCCGGCGGCTTTGAACTCGCGGCGATAGTAGTCGGTCAGCTTCTCGGCTGTCGGCAGCTTCTTCCATTTGGAAATCTCGTCCTCATCGAGGCCGGTTTCCCAGATGGCGTCCTGCCACAGATGATACGTGTCCCACGGCTCGCCGCAGGATGAACAGTGAACGTCCATTGGTGTGGTCCTTTCAGGCAAGCAGGGATTTCAGTTCATCGTCTGTCAGGCGATCCGGCTGCGCGCCTTCGCGCGGCAGCGGAATCACCCTCACAAAGACCTTCGTCGCCAGCCGCAGCAGTGCTTTCGCTCTTCCGGTGCGTCCGGCATCGTCCTCATCCAGCAGGAGCTTGATCCCGCTGCGCTTGCCAGCTTCCGTGAGCAGTCGCTCGTGCGTCGCCGACAGGTGACTGCCCATCAGCGATACCGTTCGCCGCCAGCCCTGTTGCCAGAGTTTCATCACATCGAAGAATCCTTCGACGACAATGAGCGGGGTATCATCCGCCTCTCGCAAGGCGCGGTGCAGGCTGAAGACCTCGCTCATCTTCTTGAAGCCCTCGGGCAGTTTGTATTTCGGACGCTTTTCCGGCGGTTCACCGGGCCAGCGCCCGGCATAGCCAACGAGTTCGCCTTGCGCATTGTGCATGGGAATGACCACGCGACTCGCCATCGTGCCGCGCTTGCAAAAGCCGAGTCCAAACTCTTCCGCCGTTTCAGCCGTGAGACCGCGTTCGGCAATGTAGGGATGATCGGTTTGCAGGTCTTTAAGCGCGAACTTGAGCGGGGCGTTTGGTCCGTCCTCCTCTGCCGGTGCCTCCACTATTGGCGGCTCCGTGGGTGCCGTCTGTATCACGGTATTCTGTTGGCGCGGCGACGGAGCGGGGGGCGGCGCGTTAGCGTTGCGCGGGTGGCTGCGGTCATCACGTGGCGGGGGAGGCTGCTTATCGAGGCCAAGATTGAACCAGCCATTCATTCGGATAGCCGCCTCCTGCGCGTCGCAGTTCTCCATCTTCGCTACGAAGTCGAGAACATTGCCGCCGCACTTGCAGTCGGAGAAGCAGTTCCAACAGTTCTTCGGAATGGATACCTTGAACTGGTCGGGTCTGTCGCCTTTGTGAATCGGACAGGGGCCTTCGAGCGCCTCTCCGCCTTTCTTTGGAGTCATCGAAGCCATAAGGCCGTAATGCTCCAGCACTTGAGTCATCGTCACGACGGCTTTCACCGCCGCGAAGTCAATGTATGGTTTGCTCATGTAATGTACATGGTGTGTGGGTTGAGTCGGGGCGGTGCGGAATTGAACACAACCTCCACACCACATCGTACCAGACAGGGTTCCTGACGTAATCTTGACGGCCGCCGCTTTGTGTGGCACGGGCAATTGCAGCGGGCTTTCCAGTCTGGGGCTGCGACCCTCACGGGAATGAAAAATGCCCCCGCTGCACTGAGCGGGGGCACACGATGAAGTGAACGTCTTATTCGCCGGGGAGCATGATAAGCGTATGAGAACGGGTGCCGTGGGTTTTGATCCAGAATTCCGTGCCGTCAGCGGCGCGATAGACTGACATCACCATGATGCAGTTCCGGAGGCCGGAGTTGTTCAGGTGGACATCCACCGGCTCCAGTGCGCCGTAGTCGCCATGCTGGTGACGATGAAGCGCGCGGCTGATCTCGGGCGGTGTGAGGATGGCCTCGGCTCCGGGCGTGATAAGGATTCGTCCAAGCGTAAAGAGCGGGGTGGGACTGAGAGAGGGATGGCTCATAGTGGTTGTTCAGGAAAAGCCCGCCTTGGAATCGAGACGAGCTTAATGCTGACAACCATCAGGCCGCTGTGGTTCTGCTCTTGAATATAGCAAACCGCGCAGAGCTTGAGTAGGTTGTCAATGCTCCGACAGGGAAGTGTGTTCGCCGCTGCGTCCGGTCTGAAATGGATGATGCAAGAGTTTCCCGCCGGACAGGACGGCAGTGATGTCACCGAACAGAAAAAGCCCCTGCCCTCGCTCAAGCTGCCCGCAGGCAGCGGCGAGGTTTGCCGCGCGCTCCAGTGAATTGGTCACAGTCAGCACTCGGAAGCGGCTAAGGCCGAGCCGCGTGCAGTGGATGCGTTGCGTCCATGTCGCTTCGTAGGCGAGCATTTTTCGGAAGAAGGAAGTCTGGTCAAGATTCTGCCGAATGACGGGCATGGTGCCGCGGTCGGCTTCAAGTAAGAACCACGCACGATTTCGGCCTTCGGGCAGGTCGGCGTATTCCAGACCAAACACCGCATCGGGAATGACGCCGACACGGTGCCGGGTGCTCACATTGACGTGCCAGTGGAATGGCTCGCGCGCTTTCTGCACTGCGGCTGGCAGGGCGATGTCTTCACCAGTGAGGAAACGAATGCCCGGTGTCTTCCGGCACGCCAGTTCCAGCGTGACCATAATGTCGGACACCATGAGCGCGTGCTCCAGAAAGAGTCGACCCGCGCGCTGATTTTTTCCGCTCCAATCCATGCGGGAGAAGGGCATATCCAAATCCCGCCGCAGGCGTCCGGCCCCACGACTGGCGAGGCCATAAACCATTTCCTGCGAGCCGCCGCGGTGGTAATAATCAATCTGCGCCGCGGGCCGCTCAAGGTAGCCGTGATGGTAGAGCAATTGCAGCCGCCGCAAAACCTGCTGGACGCTGCCGCCAACGAGCGCGGCAAGCTGAGAGGATCGCAGAAACCGGTGCGTCGCGATACAGCGCAGGATTTCCAAATCCCTCGCGGTCATCTGCATGGGTTGTAAGGCGGCGGCATCCCGGCGAAAGCGTGGGCGGCGCGCAGCGACGGTGGTCATGGCACTATCATATCAAAAAAGAAGCCTCCCGGTAAGGGGAGGCTTCGTGCGTTATGAGGCATCTGATTCAAACGGCGACGGGTTCATCGTGGCGGTTGAGGATGTAATCGGCAGCTTTCGCTGCCTGCGCGGCAGCCTGCACGATCCATTTGCTGTGTTCCTTCGCTTTCAGCGCCGAGAGCCAGCCATTCAGGTAGGCTGCGGACTGCTCATGGCGGTCGCTCACGATGTCAGCTTCCATGCCGAGAAAAGCCGCGCCTATTTCGGCGACAAGCTCCTCGCGTGAATAAACCGGGCCGCCGAATTCGTCATGCTGCATCAGCGTGTCCCGCTTCAACCGGGATTGATGACCGGAAGCATGAACCAGTTCGTGAAAGAGAGTGGCATAGTAAGCCTCCACACTTTCAAACTTGCCCAGCAATGGAACAGTCACTTCATCTTTGCTCACACTGTAGAAAGCACGGGTGATGTCCTTCTCAAGGATCGGTGGCGGCTGGGGCATTGCTGCGATGATGGCGTCGGCCTGTTCCTTGCGTTGCCATGTGACGAGCGGCTGTTTTGGATCGGCTGCGGGGAACGCGATGCCCTCGATCTGCGTCGCGTTGAAGACAGTGAACGTCCGCAAATAGCCCAGCTTCTTCTTCGCGGGATTTCCGGGGCTGAGGTCGGGGCCATCGGTCGCGGCATTCTTCGCATTGAAGGTGCCATATTTTACGACCATCGCGCCGCGTTCACCTTTGCGCACTTGACCGCCTCGCTCCTGCGCCTGCCGGTAAGTGAGCCACCACGGAGAACCGGAGTGACGCCAGCCAAGAAGGAGGGAATTGATGCCGCGATAGGGTTTGCCGGATTGGAAGTTGCACGGCCTGCCAACTTCGCGGTTCCACGGACAGCGCCACGGGACGCTGCCTTTTTCCAGATGCTCAAGGATCAAATCGGTCACGGCCTGATACGGGTCGCGCCGGGTTTCTGCGGTGCTCATGTGATGATTGGGTTGGGTTGTCAGGAGAAACCGGCCTCGGAATTGAGACCGGCTTCAGGCTGACCGCCCGCCCATCGGCACCGCGGATGTCTGGCGCAGAGTATAACAAATAGGGCTGCGATTTGAAAGCCTCACACACCATGCTTTAGCCACCGTTCCAGCTTTTCCTCTACTTCTCCGCGTGAGGCTGTGAACCGCTCGCGGGAACGGGCGACAAGTTTGTCGCGGTGCCCTTTGCCGAGTGACAACGGCGGTGCGCTCACAGCGCGGAAAGCCACCTGTGTCTGACCGTCTGTATGTAGTCGGAGGATAGTTTCGTAGCGGCCCAACTCAACGAACTGCTGCGGGATGAACCCTTCGCCAAATTCGTGGTGCAGTGCGTGGGCATCGAGGAAGCCAACGCGGAAGGAAACGAGCGTGCCCACATTTCCGAAAACGGCCTGCCTCAGTGGCAAGGAAAGCTGATCTGTGAACTGATGCGCCAGTGTGAGGCAGAGCCGGTATTTGCGGGCTTCCGACAACACTGATGCGAACGCTTCGGTGACGAAGTTCTGAAACTCATCCACGAACAAAAAGAAATCACGGCGCTCATCCTCTGGTTGATTGGTGCGGGCCATCGCGGCGAGTTGAAACTGACTGACGAGCAGGGAGCCGAGCAGCGCAGTCTTATCGTGCCCGAGTTTGCCTTTGGAAAGATTGGCGATGAAGATGCGCTGGTTGTCCATGATGAACGGAATGCTGATGCGGCTGCGCACTTGGCCGAGTATGTTTCTGATGGCCGGCGATTGCAGAAGCTGGCCAATCTTGTTTTGGATAGGGGAAATGGCTTCACGACGGAATCGGGCGTCGTAACTCTCGAACTCCACTTCCCAAAAATCGCGGACGAAAGGATCCGTGACTTGCCGGATTACCCAGCGGCGATAGGCGTCGTCGGTGAGCATCCGGTTGACGCCGAGCAGGGTAGCATTTGGGCATTCTGCCAGCGCCGCGATGGCATGATGAAAAATGTATTCCATGCGCGGCCCCCATGAATCGGGGAAGATATTCTTGAATGCGCCAACGATCCCCGACGCGAGCAAGTGCCGCTCATCCGCCGTCACTCCAGCCAGCACATTGAATGAAGCCGGGTGCTCCATGTCCCCCGGATTGAAATAGCAAAGATGATCTGCACGCCACGGAGGAATGTGATCCAAGAGCGAATCGGCAAGGTCGCCGTGTGGATCGATGACCGCCACGCCATGCCCCTGCGCGATGTGCTGGATAATCATGTTGCGCAGTAGGGTGCTTTTTCCCGAACCCGTTTTGCCCACGATGTAACAGTGGTGCCGCGCATCATCCACACTCAAACCAGCCGGAGTTGTCCCTCCGCCCCACAACTGCCGATTGGCCATGTAAGTGAAATCATCGTTCATACGCCAGAGCCAACCGCGACTCCATGTGCGCAGGTGAAGCCGCCGCCCCTTCAAAATAGAGGCAGCCTCATCCTTGTGCGGTGCGGCCGGCAAACGTGTATTGGGAACGAGCAGGCCGGGTAATCGGGGCTGGCTGTGGAGGATGAATTCCTAAAGTGTACCACATCTCCGTGATGCAGCGCGAATCGGTGGCTCCATCAGAGAAGTGAATACGCTTCCACCAACCTGTTTCCTTGCCGGCGGAACCGCGATTTCTTCCGTTTCACTCGGATCTCCGAGGTCTCAGTTGAAAAACGTGATCGCCCGGCCGGACTTCTACTCGCGAACCAGCCTCAAATCCACGTCACTTCGTGAATGTTCAGGATGCTGACGGATGCCGGGGTGATAGACTCGGATTGTGCCTGCTTCGAAAGAATGTCGCGAATGATGTCGCGAGCGGAGTCAATGTCGAATGGCAGTCGAAGCACGGCGGCCGCTCCCGCTTTCAGGACGGCCGCTGGGTAGTCCGCATCATCAGGCCATCCATAAAACGCCACCACTGGAATCCCGTGCCGGACTACCAAATCGCGCACGAGTTTCACCGAGGAGTTCAACCGGACCTCAACGGGTTCCCATTCTGTGTAGAGAATGTTGTTCAGGACGAGTAAGCACACGTCGAAATGACTCTCCGCGACAAGGGCACGGATGACCGACTCCGTGCAAGGCTTCCGGGTCTGAGTTCCCACCCTGGGGTCTCTGCCTGCGCATCCGGTGAGCAGGGCCGCAATGACTCGATGCAGACCATCATCACCCGCGGCGACGAGAGCTTGCAGCGTGCGTTTTCCTGATTCTGTGTTCATCGCTCCGCGATTCTGTTGAGGGAATGCCTGCGCGCAATCCCGTATGACCATGGTTCAACGAGCCGGCCGGGCGTTTTGACTAGCCGATGAAATCTGTGCGATCCGGCCATCACAGGCGATGTCAATTTCCCGGAGCAGTGCGGCATGACGGACTTCCGACAGACCCGGAACCCGCGACAGCTTCGCAATGGCGTCACTTCGAATGGCCTCGACCGCAGACTCCGTTGCGGCGATGGCGAGGGCAGGCGGCGCAAACCGGGCCGCCCGCTCGGCAGGTGGCGCAGGTGTGTTTTCAGCTTTCGCTGTCAGGGCCGTTTGTGCCTCCCGCTGAGTGGCGTTGACGATTGCGCTGCCAAGAAGTGCGGCCACGACGATGGACAGGGGCGCGCCGAGGAGCAGTAGAATGCCACGAATAATTCCGTCGCGGCACATGGTGATGATTGCGAGGATGCCGATCACCGGGACAAAGAGCCACGCCATCAGCGTTGCGCCTGGCAAAAGGGCAAGGCCGGCGGCAGTCGTTACATTCTGGACTTCCTCACTCTGCTGATCCTGAGTGCCCGCAAAGATGATCAAGGCGATCAATCCCAGCGCAAGAATCGCAGTGAAAATGACGCCGGCCCGGAACGTCGTGCCTGGTGAAGGCGCCTGCTGGACATAAACGACCGGCCCGACTGCAGCGGACGGATGACTCGTGGGAACTGGCGGAAGATTCATCCGCATAACATCCCGGATCGACTTATGCTTGGCAAGGGCGGTTCTATAATTTCCATAAGACCGTTGCCGGGATTGTTTGGATAGGCGCTGGAGATAACGGCTTCCGGCACTTGCATCACACTTCGGCTTTCTGATTTGAGGCTTTCAACCCTGCGTTCAATTTGCGCTTCAAATTGGCGAGCCAGTTCGCTTCCAGCGGCGAAGAAGGGGAAACGAGCCCGGCCTGGAGCAGTTTCTCCATTCGCTCATCCGTCTTGAGCAGGGTATCGCGGTGGGCTTGCAGTTCAGAATCTGGCATCGTGAGGTTCGCCCACTTTTCATCCGAACCATTTGTCCGTCGCGCTGCGACACGCCGTATTCCCGCGCGGCCAACGCGCTGCACTGCGAGAACCAGACAGCGACCGGGCGAAGGTGGGATGCGGGAGCGACCGGTCCGCGATGCAGGGATTGGCGGCGGGGCACGAATCTGGAATGGTGGCAGGTGCGGCAGTCTCTGGCCTGACACAATTCAATCACTCAAACAGAAGGGAAGCGTCTGCCGCCGGGGGGAGGGGCAGAGTTTATCGCGGAATCCGCGATTTTTGCCAAAAGTTTCCGCTCGGCCCGGTGTGGGGCATGGCGCGGGAGTGGGCGAAGGAGGCAACCCGCGACAGGCTCCAGCGACGGGCGGAGCGGCTGGATTTCGCGGCGGGTGGGGGACAGCAGTCTTCGACGGCGCGACGAGGAACGAGGCTCGCTGGCGGAGTCTGCTGTGGGGCGATGAGGGGTAACGCTCCGAAGAAATTGCCGCCTTCTCAGGCAAGCACTCGTTTGCCTGCGCACGTCAGTTGTTATCCCTCTTCCTCGCCGAGAATCACTTGGAGGTCACGCGCCCCGTGCAACACGCGGATCACATCTATACTGGAGTCCAGATCGAGATAGAAGATCAGGTGGTTTTTGAAACCCGGCACGATGAGACGGCGCAGCGCTTTGAGGGCCGGATTGCGTGTTTTGTAGCGTCCACCGATCTGCGGAGTCTTGCCGAGCGAACGCAGCGCCGCATCCACTGCCTCCAGATACCGCATGGCGGCATCCGGATTATCTCTGGCGATGTAGAGAGCCTGTTCCAGCACGTCCTCTTCAGCGCGCCGGCGCTTCGTGACCGCCTTAAGCATTGGCTTTCGTCTTGGTGGTTTTCAATCCTGCGGTCAGTTTCCGCTTCATCCCGGCCAGCCAGTTATCTTCCAAGGGAGAGGAAGGGGAATCGAGTCCTTCCAAAAGCAGCCGCTCCAGTCGCTCGTCGTGGTCGGCCATCAGGGGGAACGGAATGGATCGGGTCTTCGCGACCTTCTTGTAAAACAATCGGACGGCTGTGGTCGCGTCGAGCCCGATTTCCTTGAAGACGGCCTCGGCTTCTTTCTTGAGCCGGGTATCCATGCGAACTTGTAGTGTTGAACCTGTCATAGTGCTACTGTATCACATCTGCAATACATCCGCAATACGACTTCCGACCTATTTTGCCCGCCAAGACCGGAACTCATCAAGCTACAAATCGAGCGGAGTTTCGCAGCTTAGATCATGCATTTCTCGCCGGCAAGTTTGCCGGCGGATTTGACACCTATGTTTTAGAGCATACTCTGCCCGCATGCCCGCCTCAACCTACCCCAGACTCGCCGGTTTTCGTTCCGGGGAAAAGGGAACACACACCAGCCGCACGATGATGCTGGCGGAGTTGGAAGCCATTTTGGCGGCAACTCCTGAGAATGGAAAAAAGGAAGACTTTGCCTCGGCTGCGCTTGAGCAGAACGCCCTCGGCAAGCAGACAGCAGCTACTCGAAAGCTTTCCCTTCAACGATTGACGGAACTCTATGCGCTCGACCCGGAATTGGCGCTTTTCCGGGTGCTTCGGCGGTTATGGGGACAGGATGTGACCGGCAGGCCGCTCTTGGCCCTCCTGTGCTCCCTCGCCCGTGATCCGCTACTGCGTGCGAGTGCAGTCCCGGTGCTGGCGACGCGACCGGGTGAAGAACTTTCGCGCCAAGCGATGACTGATGCCATTCGGACTGAGACTAAGGATCGCCTGAAGGGCTCGACCTTGGACAAGGTGGTTCGCAACGTCTCTGCCTCATGGAATCAGAGCGGGCATTTGGAAGGCAGGGTTCGCAAATTTCGCCGGCAAGTTCGGGCAACCCCTGGAGCACTCACCTATGCACTGATGCTCGGTTTTCTTCAAGGGCTCCGGGGAGCCAGTCTGCTGGAATCCGAGTGGACAAGAGTCCTCGACGCCGGTCCGGCCGAACTCCGGGAGCTGGCCCTCACCGCTAAGCGCCTCGGTTTTCTGGATATCAAGTCCGCCGGGGAAATCATCGAGATAGGATTTTCTTCACTGCTCACAACCACCGAAATAAAGAACTCCCGTGTCACGCATTGACGAAATAGCCGACCAGTATGAGCGGCACATTTGCGCTCCTTGGCAGCGTAATCTGCCCGGCGCTCAGCGCGTCGTGTTTGTGGTCTACCCGAAAGAGGATGAACGCAAACTGGCGGCGAAGCTGAAGGATTTTGAAAACCGTTCGCTGGCGTCCGGCCATCCGTGGGTGGAAGTCGATCTCGCGACGGCTTTCCCTGAATGGATGTGTGGTGAATCCTATCCTGAGGAGTATTTTTCAGCCCCGGAACAACTCGACGACAAACTTCGCGCTGAGTCACCTTACGGTTTTACGGCCTTCTGCGCTGCGAAGCTGCGTGCTGCGCTTGCGTCGGATCACGCTACTCAGGAAAGCGTGGTGGCTCTGCATGGAGTAGGCGCGCTATTCGGTTTCGCGACTCTCCACGCCGTTCTGGAGAAGGTGCAAACTGAGATCCGAGGTCGCCTCGTCGTATTCTTCCCAGGCTCCTATGAGCAAAATGTCTATCGCCTTCTCGATGCTCGGGACGGCTGGAATTACCTCGCCACTCCCATTGCCAGCTAACATTCACACGAAATCATGAAAAACCGGGAAATCTTTCTTCGCGATCCAGCCACAGCACGGCTGATGAACAACGGACAGGCGCGCATTAGTGAAGGCGGAACGCCGCAAGAGCGGGAAACCTTGCAGAAGGAACTGCGCGAGGAATTGTCCAATTTCGTCTGCGAAGGACAATATGCAGACGGGATGCTGCGCATCATGGATTCGTTTCTTGGTCACGTTGGCGGAACCAACCAGCCGGCAGCCTGGGTGAGCGGATTCTATGGCAGTGGCAAGTCCCATCTCCTCAAGATGCTCGGCCATCTTTGGGTGAATACCGAATTTGCCGGCGATGGGGTCACCGCCCGCAGTTTGGTTCGTACGCTGCCGGGCGAAGTCGAGGCTTCGCTTAAGGAACTGGACACCCAGAGCCGACGCGCTGGGGGGCTCCATGCTGCGCTCGGAATTTTGCCATCAGGCAGCAGTGAAAGTGTTCGGCTCACAATCCTCGGAATCCTCCTGCGCAGTTGCGGGCTGCCGGAGCAATACAGGCTGGCGAGGTTTTGTCTCTATCTCAAGAACCACGGCTTCTACGATGCCGTGGTCGCCAAAGTCGCAGCCGCCGGCAAAAGTTTTGATCGTGAACTGGTTGACCTTTCGGTTAGCCCGGTAATCCGCAAGGCACTGATGGAGGCGGATTCCACGCTCGGCAGCGATGCCGAAGTGCGAGAATTAATCCGCCGCGAATTCTCGCAGCCGGCCGATATCGACACCGCCGAGTTTCTCCGCATGTCACGGGAGGTTCTTTCCAAGGATGGCCAGTTGCCGCTGACCATCCTCGTGCTTGATGAAGTTCAGATTTTCGTTCGCAACAACCTTGACCGCACGCGGCAGGTTGTGGAAGTCGCCGAAGCGCTCGCCAAACAAATGGACAGCCGCGTGCTCGTCGTCGGAGCTGGCCAGAGTGCGCTAAGCAGCGAGGTTCCTGAATTCGGGTGGATGCGAGCCCGGTTCACCATCCCTGTGGAGCTTTCAGATGCTGATGTGGAAAACGTCACACGGCGCATCCTGCTCGCAAAACGCCCGGAAAAAATCGACAGCCTTCGGCAGGAACTTTCCCGCCACGTCGGCGAAATTGAGCGGCAGTTGGCCGCCACCACGCTGGCTTCGCGCAGCAGCGACCGTGAAATCCTCGCGGAGGATTATCCTATCCTCCCCGTACGCCGCCGGTTCTGGGAATTGGTGAGCCGCGCCGTGGACCCCGCGGGTACCAGCAGTATGCTGCGCACCCAATTGCGCATGATCCACGATGCGCTGCACGATTTCGCGGAAAAGGATATCGGCTCCGTTGTTCCGGCAGACTTCATGTTCGAGCAGCTTCAGGCCGCGATGGTGCAACAGGGGGTGCTGCTGCGTGAATTGGACGAGCGCATCCGCAACCTGAACGATGGCACTGACAACGGACGACTTGCTTCAAGGCTGTGCAGTCTGGTGTTCCTTGTGCGCAAGCTGCCCCGCGATGCCGGCACCGACTGCGGCGTCCGCGCCACTCCAGAGATGATTGCTGACTTGCTGGTCAGCGATCTCGCCAATGAGGGGCCGGCGTTGCGCAAGAATGTTCCAATAATCCTTCAAAAGCTTGCCGACGAAGGAATTCTCCTGAAGGACGGCGATGAATACAATCTCCAAACACGGGAGTCGTTGGAGTGGGAAAAAGAATTTCGGAATCGCATGACGAAAATCGCATCCGACGAGCGGGTGATCCACGATAAATGCCAGGCCTACCTGAACACCTTCACGAAATCGGAACTGATCGGCGAAGACAGTAAGAGCGGGGTCCGTATTCAGCAGGGAGCAGCGAAGGTGCCTCGCAGGCTTTCCGTCCACTTCGGTTCGGAGGCACCTGCGTCCGACGGCTCTGACATTCCTGTGTGGGTTCGGGACGAATGGAGCGATTCTGAAAAGAAGATACTGGAGACGGCGCGGGCGTTTGGGACGGACAGTCCTATACTTTTCGTTTTTATTCCCAAGCCCAAACCATCCGCCGAGGAATTGCGTCAACAGATCGTGCGCGAGGAAGCCGCTCGCGGCACTTTGGATTTCAAGGGTGTACCCACGACGCGCGAAGGCGAGGAGGCACGAGCCTCCATGTCCACACGACTGACCGATGCAGAGCGGCACCGCAAATTGCTGGTGAGCCAGATCATTGGCGGAGCCAAGGTATTCAAAGGGGGAGGCACTGAGTTGATTCAACTCACACTTGCCGACAAGGTGCGTGAGGGAGCTACGGATGCACTCGACCGGCTCTTCCCCCGCTTCCATGAGGCCGATCACAAGAACTGGCCGGTAGTGATCAGCCGCTCGCGGAACGGAGATGACTCGCCGCTCACAGCTGTGGATTGGCAGGGAAGCACCGAGCGCCACGTCGTTACGCGGGAGGTTCTCCTGAAAGTCGGGGCGGGCATGACCGGCTCGGAGCTGCGGAAATGGTTCAGCGCGTCGCCGTATGGTTGGGATCAGGATGCCATTGATGGTGCCCTCATCGCCCTGCACGCCGGCGGACATCTGACGGCCCGCTACAACAATGCCCCGCTCGCGGCCGGCCAGTTGGATCAGAACAAGATCGCCAAATCGGAATTCCGCACGGAGACCATCACGCTCACCGCGCAGGACAAAATCAAACTGCGGGGCTTGTTTCAGGATGCGGGCATTTCCGCCAAGGCGAGCGATGACCTCGAACTAAAATCGACGGAGTATCTCAATGCTTTGGCTGCTCTCGTTTCCAAGGCCGGCGGCGCTCCGCCTATGCCGGAGTCTCCAAGCACCACCGCGATTTCAGATCTCAGAGCCGCTGCCGGCAATGAGCGGCTCGCCGCGATCCTCACGCAGGCGGAGACGCTCAAGGCGAATGCCTCAAGCTGGAAAAAGGCGGCTGAACTTGCAGAGAAGCGCCTCCCGGCGTGGCAGCAATTGTTGCAATTGCTCTCGGTAGGTCAGGGAATGGCAGAAATGGCGGACGTGGAAACCAGCCGCCAGAGCATCCTCGCTGGGCGTTTGCTTCTTGATGCGGCCGATCATGTGCCTCCCCTCGTTAAGCAATGTGCTCAGGCTCTCCGTACAGCGGTGGCAGGTGCCCATCAGGCATATGCTGCTCAGCACGGCGAGCTTCGTGCGAGTCTCGAATCTTCAGACTCGTGGCAGAAAATCACCGAATCCCAGCGTTCCGGCATTCTGGACGAAGAAGGAATCACCTCGGTTCCTTCGCTTCAGATTGGATCGGATGACCAACTCATTCAGACCCTACAGCGCACACCAGTGGCGTGGTGGTATGACAAGACGGATGCTTTGCCGACTCGTTTCCAAAATGCCGCCTCCAAAGCCGTGAAGTTGCTGGAACCGAAAATTCAGCAGGTGCGTCTTTCGAGCGGCACACTCCGCACAGACGACGAGGTGCGAACATGGTTAGCGGCGCAGGAGAATACACTGATCGAACGGCTCAAGAAAGGACCGTTAGTGATCGCATGAACTTCGCATCCACAACCTACATGGCTCCCTCGGGAGCATTCGTTTCGGCTGCCGGCTATTCTGGCGGAGAAGCGATGCCGGGGGACTTCAAGCCGGTTTATAATCCAGGCGTCATCGAAAAATACAGGGGCTCTTACGAGGTTAAGAAGTCGTTCCCCTTCGAAAGCGATGAATGGTATGCGAACCTGTCCAAGTTCCGCTGCAAAGTCCAGGACACGGATTTTCACGCCTACGGCCAGCAAATTGAGATATTGGCTCACCGTGCCACGGACGCGAAGTCACACGTCTGCCTGGGGCCATTGAGGGGCGCTTCCAAGCCCTGTGTTCTGGCCGAGGTGATGAGCCGGGGGGAATTGCAGTATGACTTCTTCGACTATCAGCGGGGCTCCGATCCAGCTTCACGGCCAGCCGTAATCAGCCGCCTCAAACCGATCCTGATTGCCCGAGACCCGAATCAGGAACTCTATCGCATCAATGTCACGGATACCGTGAAGGGTGGATACGGCATCAATGCCCTAGTCTCGATAATGAAGGAGATTAAGGAGGGGACCGCTGCGTTTCAAAATCAATCCTGGATGCTTGATCTCCACCTGTTGCACGGTGAGCAGGTGGATTTCGACAACATCAATGAGGTTCTAAAGGCGGGAGACGGCCGGTTCGGAATCTCCATTCACCCCTACAAAGTCCCCAACCTGATATTCGAGGATTATGACCCGGCGCTGGCTTTTGAGATCGCATCGGATCATGGCCGCTTTCTTTTCAAGCCATGTGCCCAGCCGGGGAAGATGCTTCTCCGGGAGGGCAATGAGGTGTTCGTGGTGGAGACTGACAACACAAATCTGATGCTGGAAGAGTTCTCGGCTGAAGGCATCACGGCCAACTTTCTCACATCTGCTGATCACGCGCAATCCGGCGCTGTGTGGACAGATTATCAAAACAAATCCTGATTACCCACTATGCCCACGCTCGACAAAGTCCTCAGGGACAAATTGGAGAAAGCCGTGCTCGCCGCCCGTGCGGAAGCGGAGAAAGGTGCGGAATCTGCAATGCTGGCGCTGGGTGTCGCCGATGGCAAGAAACCCGCGCACTTGGACAAGGACGGTGAGGATCTGCGACGGCGATTGCGGGCGCGTGGAAGGCAGGCGGGGGATGTTCGGCGGGCGGATGAGTCCCAGGATATAGCGCATCTCGTACAGGAGTGCGGGTATGAGCACTGGCATCGAATGCTCTTTGCGCGGTTCCTCGCCGAAAACGAATTGCTGAGGCATCCGGAAATGGGTGTGGCCGTGTCTTTGGAGGAATGCGATGAACTGGCGCAAGAGGAAGGCTTGGATCGTTGGGAACTCGCCTCCCGGTTCGCGCAGCACATGCTGCCGCAAGTATTTCGTCAGGATGATCCCGTCCTGCATGTGAAGCTCCCAAGTGAGGCTCGCACCGAATTGACCAAGATTCTAAATCGCTTGCCGACCGAAGTCTTCACGGCGGATGATTCCCTCGGCTGGACTTACCAGTTCTGGCAGAAGAAAAGGAAGGAGCTTATCAACAAATCGAATGCGCCGCGGGGGGCCGACGAGATTCCCGCCGTGACCCAGCTTTTTACGGAGGACTATATGGTCGAGTTCCTCCTGCATAATACTTTTGGTGCGTGGTGGGCCGGCAAACTGGGCACCATCGTGGCCGCGACGGAGGAGGAGGCCCGCGCCCGTGCAGCACTGCCAGCGAGAAATGGCTTGCCTGGTATCACATGGTCTTACCTCCGCTTCGTTCAGAGTGCGGAAACGAAAACCTGGAAACCCGCCGCTGGCACGTTTGATGGCTGGCCAAAAGCAGCGAAGGACATCACCTTCCTTGATCCGTGCATGGGTTCGGGGCACTTTCCAGCTTTCGCCATCCCCATCCTGGCTCGGTTGCGGATGGAAGAGGAGGGGCTTGATGCCGCAGAAGCTGCAAATGTCGTCCTTCGTGACAACATTTACGGGCTGGAGTTGGATCCGCGCTGCGCCCAGATCGGAGCTTTCAATCTTGCGCTGACAGCTTGGAAGCTCAGCGGCTACCAAATTCTCCCATCACTTCACGTTGCCTGCTGTGGCCTCGCGCCAAACGCAGATGAAGCCGACTGGCTTGCGATAGCTGGTGACAACGAGAACCTCCAGCGCGGCATGAAGCGTCTTTACCGGCTCTTCAAAGCGGCCGCAGTTCTTGGAAGTCTAATAAACCCCCGCAGCGGCGAAGGAGACTTGTTGGTGGCCGCGTTTCACGAACTTCAGCCCCTGCTAGATAGGGCCCTTGCGAGGGAAGCACAGAACGACTCGGAGCGTGAGATGGCCGTGACCGCTCGGGGGCTCGCAAAGGCGGCGGAAATTCTCGCAAGTCAGTTCTCGCTAGTTGCGACCAATGTCCCGTATTTAGGTTTCGGCAAACAGGATGAAATTCTCCAAGTATTCTGTACTGACTTCCACCCCGATGCTAAAGCGGACTTGGCCACATGCTTTTTGGAAAGATGCCTGAGTGCATGCAGTCCCGGCGGAGTAATGGCCTGTGTAACTCCTCAAAACTGGCTTTTCCTAAATGATTATAAGAGTGTCCGCAAAAAATTCCTAATTCAGCATGAGTGGCTGTTCGCGCTGCGGCTAGGGCCGGGAGCATTCGAAACCATAACTGGGGAAGTGGTCAAGGCTAGCCTTGTGGCAATGAGCAAGCGTAATCCAAACAAGGATGGGGAGTTTTTTGCAAACGATATTTCAGGTTCTATCGCAATCAGAGAGAAGGTGCATGAACTGAAATGTGGAGATTTTAATCGTCTGTCACAAGCAGGCCAACTTAAAAACCCAAATTGGGTAGTGACATCTGAATCTCTAACGCACGGCAAGTTGCTTCAAAAATTCGCCACGGCATATGAAGGCGCTAAAACCGTAGATATTGACCGTTTTCGACATTTCTTTTGGGAGCTCCCGCGAGTCCAAGAACCGCAGTGGTGGTTTCACAACTCGTCGCCTACGGGCGAGGGATTGATTTCAGGTTGTCACTATGTGAGCGCGAACCGTTCTGACGGTTCGGAATTTCAGAAGAATATTGAGGTTTACGAGCGAAGCGGGCGTAAGGTGGTTGCTTGGACCTGCGGTAGTCCGTGTTGGAACAAGATGGGGGTCGCTGTGGCTTGGATGAGTAATCTACCGGCATCACTTTACGTCGGCACAGTTTTCGATAATTCCGCAGCAGTAATCCTACCAGAATCGGTCCAATTACTTCCAGCACTCTATTGTTTTGTCACCTCAGGCGAATACACGCGCGAGGTGCGAAAGATCAATCAGAAGGTCCAAGTAGCTGCAGGAACTCTTGATCAGGTGCCCTTCGACCTCACGCACTGGCAAAAGGTGGCGGCGGAGAGATATCCGAATGGCTTGCCCAAGCCGTTTTCGAACGATCCCACGCAATGGCTGTTCAATGGACATCCCAGCGGTTCCGACCAGCCGTTGCACGTGGCCGTGGCGCGGTTGCTCGGCTACCGGTGGCCGCGTCAGACCGGTTCCTCTTTTACCGATTGCCCGCCGCTCGCCCCGGACGGCCTAGAAACGCATGCGGATGACGATGGCATCGTATGTCTGTCTTCCCTGCGGGGGGAGGCGAACGCCAGCGACCGCTTGCGTGCTCTACTGGTGGCGGCGCTCGGGCAATTTGATGAGAGCCGGTTGGTCGCGAGCGCCGGCAGGAAGGGATCGAAGTCAAAGAGCCTCGAAGACTGGCTGCGGGATGAGTTCTTCGAACAGCACTGCGACCTTTTCCACCAGCGCCCCTTCGTATGGCATCTTTGGGATGGCCGGAAAGACGGATTCCATGCGCTGGTGAACTATCACAAGTTGGCCAGTCCGGATGGTGCAGGCCGCCGCGCGCTGGAATCTCTGACCTATGGCTATCTGGGCGACTGGATTCTTCGGCAGCGGGATTCCGTGACCCGTGGCGAGGGCGGGGCCGAGGATCGATTGGCGGCGGCGCTGGAACTCAAGGAGGGTCTGGAGCGCATCATTGCAGGGGAGCCGCCATACGATCTTTTCATTCGCTGGAAACCGCTGCACCAGTTGCCCATCGGTTGGGAGCCAGACGTCAATGATGGCGTCCGGCTCAATGCCCGTCCGTTCCTCACAGTCACACTTTCACGCGGGAAGAAGGACGCTGGGTTGTTCCGCTCTAAACCGAATATCAAGTGGGATAAAGCTAAGGGTAATGAACCGTTACGTTCCGAACAGGATTATCCCTGGTATTGGAATTGGGACGGCGAGACTTTAGATTTCATGGGCGGGGGCAAGGAACCAGACGGTAATCGGTGGAACGACTGCCACTACTCTACTGCTTGCAAACAAGCCGCGCGGGAGAGGCTTACGAAGAAGGGAGCAGCGACATGAGTGAAGAACTCTGGCCCTTTCCCGGCTCCCGGTGGTGGAAGTTTGATTTCCACTGCCACACGCCAGCCAGTTCCGACTACGGAGCCGGTCCGAATCAAGCAGCGCTGAAGGGGCGAACATGTCGCGAGTGGATCAGCGACTTTCTGTCTGCCGGCATTCATTGTGTCGCCGTGACGGACCACAACTGCGGGGACTGGGTTGATCCTTTGAAGGCAGAACTCGCAAAGATGCGCATCGAGGGCGTATCCGGAGCGGACCAGTTCCATCTCTTTCCGGGCGTCGAGCTGACGGTTAATGGGGCCCACTTTCTTGCTATTTTCGATCCGTCCGCGACGACGCAGGCCATCCGGGATCTATTGGCCGTGTGCCGCTACAATAATGCAGAAAAAAACGCTGAAGGGTACTGCGGCGAAAGCGTTACCAACATCTGTGAAGAGGTTCTCTCAAGGAAGGGGCTGTTCATCCCGGCACATGTGGATCTTGCAGCTACCGGCATGTTCAAATTGCAGGCCAACCTCAGCGCGATTGATCCGATTCTCAAATTGGAAGGAGTTTTGGCAATGGAGGTCTGCGACGGAGCCTATGCGCCTCCGGCGTGCTACGCGGCTGCAAAGCTGCGCTGGGTAAGGGTGCTGGGCTCTGACAGTCATCACCCGAGCGCTCCCCCGCTTGGTTCCGCGATTTCCTCCCCGTCGTATCCAGGCTCCCATTTTACGTGGGTGAAAATGGCTACCCCGTCCATAGGCGCGCTGAGGCTGGCATTGATTGACGGCGAAGGAGTCTCCATCCGGCGCAGCGACGAAGCGGGACCGTTTGATCCTTTTCGAGTACCGGAAGATGTGATCGAGCAAATTGAAATCGCCGACGCGCGCTACATGGGCCGCGGGAATGCCGAAGTGATAAAGTTTAGCCCCTGGCTCAACGCACTGATCGGCGGACGAGGCAGTGGAAAAAGCACGGTGCTGCAACTTCTCCGACTCGGATTGCGACGCGAGGGAGAACTCTCGAAGCTGCCGTCGGAGAGTTCGCCCCGCAAGGAATTCGAGCGATTTAACAAGCGCGCCCAAGGTCGGACGGAGGAAGGCGCACTAACCCCCGGAACCAATGTCCGTCTGATCTATCGACATCAGGGTGGACGTTATCGCGTGGGATGGCCTGAATCAGCAAGTAGTCCATCCGTGGAGGAATGGGACGCTGCGGCGAATGAGTGGAAGCGTGCCGCCTCACAAGAGATTCGGGAACGCTTCCCGCTGCGGATTTTCAGCCAAGGCCAAATTGCCGTCCTCGCGGGCGAGCAAAGTGGCGCGTTGCTGCGACTTGTGGATGAAGCAGTAAACTACACTGGCTGGAAGGAACGCTGGGAGGAGAGGGAGCGGAATTTCTTTGGGCTGCGGAACAAAGTCCGGGAGTTGGATTCCAGACTGAACTCCCGCGATCGGGTGGTCGGACAACTGGAGGATGCGCAGCGCAAGCTGGCAAAATTTGAGGAAGCGGAGCACGCGAGAGTGCTGAAGGATTACCAAGCGCGCAGTCGTCAGCAGAAGGAACACCTGCAACAGGCCAATGAGGCTCGCGAAACCGGCGAACGACTGGTGGCCCTGGCTGAGGAGATTGTAGCTTCAGACGTTCCGGAAGGAGTGTTCGCGCCCGAGGACACCTTGGGAGCCGAAGCGCTCGCGTCCATCGAGAGGATGCGGAATTCCATTCGTGCTGCCGCCGCCGCTGTTCAAAAAGCCGGCGAGGACTTGCGTGCAACGGCAGATGCCGAAACCCGTTCAGTGGAAAGCAGCGGATGGCATACAGAGATTACATCGGTGAAGGCGGCGTATGACAACCTCGTGGAAGAACTCCGTGAGCAGGGTGTGCAGGATCCGAGCGAATACGGGCGCCTCGTTCAGGAGCGCCAGAGGCTGGAAGGAGAAGTAAAGGCACTGGAGGCTCTCGCGGAGACACAGCAGCAGCGGCGCACTGAATGCGACCAGGCGCTGGCGGATTTGCTGACAATCAGGCGTGAGTTGTCGGCGTTACGCGAACAATTTCTGAGCAGCGCACTATCGAATAATGAGTACGTGCGGATTGAATTGCAGCGTTACGGAAGAGAACCCCACGCCGCCAGAGATTCGCTGAGAGAGATGCTGGGGGTTGATGGGAATCCGGGCCAATTTGAGCAGGACATTTTCCTTCGCGATGAAACAGGGACCAGTCCGGATCAGGGGATGATCGCTAGCCTGCTGGCTGACCTTCCTGCCACTAATCCAGTGGCGGAGATCGAGCGACGGCTCGGAGGAATCCGTGACGGACTTGTCTCAGTGGCCACAGGTGGAGAGTTCAGCGAAATCGGCGGCCATTTGCGAAACCGCCTCCGCAAAAACGCCGAGAATCGGCCTGAGTTCGCAGACCGTATCTTGACGTGGTTTCCGGAAGATACGCTGGCGGTCAGTTACAGCCCGAAAGGAGACGGAACGGATTTTAGACCAATTCAGCAAGGCTCCGCAGGGCAACGCGCCGCGGCGATGCTGGCTTTTCTGTTGGCTCAAGGGCACGAGCCCATCGTCGTTGACCAGCCTGAGGATGATTTGGACAACCACCTTATCTATCGACTCGTGGTTCAACAAATGCGGTCCAATAAGCAGCGGCGGCAGATCATCGCAGTCACCCACAACCCGAACATTGTGGTCAACGGAGATGCGGAAATGGTTCACGCATTGGATTTCAAAACCGGACAATGCAGGGTCACTGAAAAGGGAAGCTTACAGGACGCTCCAATCCGGTCGGAAATTTGCCGGGTCATGGAAGGCGGTGAGGAGGCCTTTGAACAACGTTATCGCCGGATCGGCAAGGGAGGTCGCCATGTTTGAAAGCACGGCGAAGCTAATGCCGAAAGTCCGGCCGAGTGCGATCCCTTCTACGAATTGACCAAATGGCTAGCATTCATACCAAGAAATCCAAATCTTCCGCCACCCTCTGCGAGGCAGTGGAAAGAGCCCTTCACGCGGCGGGGCGCTATAATGCCGGTGTGGAGGAAAAGCCGGTGGCGATCCTGTGGACGGATACCGATGGCCAGTGGCTGCCTGTGCTGCCAAAACTGCGCCAGCGGCTGCCGCAGCTATTGACGCTCGGCGATTATGCGCCGGAGGAATTGCGCGGCCCCGCCATTTGGTTGAAGTGTGTTATCGCCCGGACAATCGACGCCGGCCTTCCGAAAGACGCCATTCCGGTGGTCTATCTTCCCAACGTCAGCCGGCAAGTGTTGCGTGCAGCGGCGGACTGTCCGTTGCTGCTTCAACCGATGGTGGAATTGCAGTACCGGGGCACCGTTTGGACCCAGCGGAATGGCAAGGACTGGACGGTGGAGGCATTTTTGATGTCGGATGACGCCCTCGGCCTCGACGTATCCAAGGATGACGGCACACGGCGGTCGCTACATGCCTCCCTGACGGCACTGGCCGACGCGCCACTTGAGCCTCTGCGCCACAAAAGACTCGAAGCAGCGGATTTCGATAAGCTGATGGTGGGCGATCACCCGCGCGATCTTCTGGAGTGGATGAATGAACCACAAGTCACGCGCAGCCAATGGACGGCAGGCAAGTGGCACGCTTTCCGTTCCCGCTGTAAAGACGATTACGGATTTGATCCGGAAGCGGAGGGGGCTCTCGGTGCCGCCGAGCGGATGGGCTTGCGCAAGCAGGAGGGATGGACGGCGCTGTGGAACCGTTTTTGTGAGGCACCGGGGATTTATAAGGCGATTCCGAAACTCTTGGAAAGTGCCAAGCCGACACACGAATTGGTCTTCGAGAGCGAGAGCTGGCCGGACGAAAACGACAAGGCTGAGGTCCGGCTACGCGCGGGATTATTGGCCCTCGAAGGCATGGAGGCGACGAAAGCGCGGAAGCAAGTGCTGGAACTGGAAGCCGAGCACGGCAAACGGCGTGGGTGGGTGTGGAGTCGTCTTGGCCGTTCTCCGATGGCTCAGGCGCTGCTCCATCTGGCGAAACTGGCGGAGCACACGGCCAGTTCCCTGACAGGCGCCACGGCGGAGGAGATGGCGCAGCGTTATGAGGACGGAGGCTATGAGACTGACTTCGCCATGCTCCAGGCACTCGCCGCCGCACGAAGCTCCAACGACAAACCTGCTGTTCAGGCGGTAATCCGTGCGCTCTATCTTCCATGGGCGCGTGCGGGGGCTGAGTTGCTTCAACAACACGCGGCAAGCCAACCTCTGCCGGCGGCCGGGGCGCAGGCGATGATTGATGGCAAACCGGGGGAGTGCATCCTCTTTGCTGATGGACTACGGTTTGATCTCGGACAGCAACTCCGGGCGCTGTGTGAAGAACGCGGCCTCAAAGTTGCGAGCGCCAGACGCTGGGCCGCACTGCCTACCATCACTGCCACCGCCAAGCCGGCAGTATCACCCATTGCGAAAGCGGTATCTGGTGGGGTGACACTCCCGGACAATTTTCTTCCTTCCATTAACGGACAGGAACTGACGACTGCCCGATTCCGCAAGCAGTTGGAAGAGAGCGGCTGCGCTTACCTTCCGGCAGGGTCAACGGGCGACCCGAAAGGCATGGCATGGACTGAATGCGGCAACATCGACACTCGCGGCCACGACATGCAGAGTGCCTTGGCGGGCCAAATCTCTGATGAGCTGGAACGCCTTGTGGAACGGCTGCAGGAACTGTTGAACGCGGGCTGGTCAGTAGTGCGCATTGTCACGGATCACGGCTGGCTCCTGATGCCCGGCGGCCTGCCAAAAACTGACTTGCCCGGCTATCTCGTGCTTTCCCGCTGGTCCCGGTGCGCAGCTATCAAGGGGCAGTCGAAAGTCGCGGTGCCGGTAGTGGCTTGGCATTGGAATAAAGCGGCACAAGTGGCAATCGCACCCGATATCAGCGCCTTCGTGGCGGGACAGGATTACGCGCACGGGGGCATCAGCATCCAAGAGTGCGTCATTCCGGTGCTGAGCGTCCGCAACTCCGAGGCCGCGCCAGCCGCAGCGCAGATCAAGTCCGTTGAATGGCAGCGTTTGCGCTGCCGGGTCACGCTGGAACCGCCCGTCGCCGGCATCGAAGTGGACGTGCGCACGAAAGCGAACCTTCCGGAGTCAACACTCGCTGCTTCCACCAAGACCACAGACAGCAAGGGCCAGGCATCACTGGTGATCTCAAACGACGACTGTGCCGGGATGGCCGCCACGGTCGTCGCGTTGGATGGCACCGGTCATCTGCTTGCCAAACGATCCACCACTATCGGCGAAACCTGAACACTATTTTACTATGGAACTCGATTCACTAGATCAACAGGCCGCAGCGGTTTTCGACGGCTATCTCGTACGCAAGGATTTGGTGCGCAAGTATGCGCGGCAATATCCCGTCCCGACCTACGTCGTGGAATTTCTGCTCGGTCGTTACTGCGCCACGGTAAACGAGGACGAAATTCAGGAGGGCCTGAAGATAGTGGAACAGCAACTCGCAAACCGGACCGTGCGCACAGGGCAGGAAGAGCTTTTCAAAGCGAAGGCGCGCGATGCGGGTTCGGTGAAGTTGATAGACATCGTTCGTGCTCGTCTCGACGCGAAGAACGACTGCTACATGGCCGAGTTGCCAAGCCTTGCGCTCAAGGATGTTCGGATTGCGGATCGGTTGGTCCGTGACCACGAAAGGATGCTGACCGACGGTTTTTACGCTGAGGTGACGCTCGGTTACGATTCCATCATCGCTCAGGAGAACGGCGGGCGGCCATTCTCCATTGAGGCGCTGCGGCCAATCCAGCTCTCCAAATCCGATGCGCTCGCGGTTCTGGCAAAAGGTCGCGGCGGATTCACCAGCACCGCATGGAAGGATTTTCTGATTCGGTCCATTGGACTGGAGCCTGCCGAAATGACCGAACGCGCGAAGACGGTGGCGCTGTTGCGCATGATTCCATTCGTGGAGCGGAACTTCAATTTGGTGGAACTTGGTCCGCGCGGGACGGGGAAGAGTCACCTGTTCCAACAGATTTCACCATACTCGCACTTGATCTCTGGCGGGAAGGCGACCGTGGCCAAGATGTTCGTGAACAATTCCAGCGGCCAGCGGGGATTGGTCTGTCATTATGACGTGGTTTGCTTTGATGAGGTCACCGGCATCTCCTTCGACCAAAAGGACGGTGTGAACATTCTCAAAGGCTACATGGCATCCGGTGAGTTCAGCCGCGGCAAGGAAAGTATCCGAGCAGAGGGAGGGGTCGTGATGGTGGGGAACTTTGACGTGGATGTGCAACAGCAACAAAAAATCGGCCATCTGCTTAGCCCGCTGCCGCCAGAGATGCGCGACGACACGGCATTTCATGACCGTATCCACGCTTACGCCGCCGGCTGGGATTTTCCGAAGCTCAATCCGAATGTGCATCTTACCAATCACTTCGGTCTTGTGAGCGACTTTCTCAGCGAGTGCTGGACCCGGCTGCGCCACACGAGCCGCGTGTCTGTCATGCAGTCCCGCGTGCATCTTGGTGGTGCGCTAAGCGGACGCGATATCGAAGCCGTGAACAAGTCCGTGAGTGGACTCGTCAAGCTGTTGTTCCCCGATCCTGACATGCCCGTGCCTGATGAAGAACTGGAGAGCATTATTCGAATCGCTTTGGAGGCGCGGCGGCGGGTCAAGGAACAGCAGAAGCGTTGTCTCAAGAGCGAGTTCCGTAACACTCACTTCAGCTACCTTATGGGGGCGGATGGAGTGGAGCAGTTTGTGGCGACTCCCGAATTGCACAGCGACGAAGCCATTGAGAGCGATCCTCTTCCGCCGGGGCAGGTCTGGTGCATCAGTCCGGGTGGTGTGGAGTCTGGTCCAGGCCTCTACCGAATCGAAATCGCCACTGGACCGGGTGGCGGAGTTCGCATCCTGAACACTCCGGCACCTCCGGGATTCAAAGAGAGCGTGAAAGTGGGTGAGCAAAACCTCTACACACTCGCCAAGAAGCTGGTTGGTGACCGTGATCCACGCACTCACGAGTTCAGTGTTCAGATGCGAGCAATGGATAACGATAAGAGCGGCTCCGGCCTTGGTCTGCCGGTGCTCGTCGCGTTGGCAGGAGCGTTGCTGGAACGGAGCACGCGTGGCGGGCTGATCATCGTAGGGTCCCTGAATTTGGGAGGTTCCCTAGAAATGCTTCCGAACGCCTGTGCTCTCGTCGAGATCGCCGTCGAGAAGCAAGCCAGTGTCCTGCTCATGCCCATCGCGGCCCGACGCCAACTCAATGAACTACCCGATGAAATCTGGACGAAGATCAACATCGAATTCTACAGCGAACCGTCAGACGCGTTTTTCAAAGCGCTGGCAGAGTGAAGCGTGAGGAGAGCATTCACACGATCCATGAATACCTGAACTCCGGCGTTCTCCAACTATCCTCCTTTACGATTCCGTGACCGCCGAGTCGGAAAACACTCCCTCTAAAGCGATCCTCTCAAACACACATGCCAACTTCACCTTCAATCTTTATAGGTTCCTCCTCTGAGGCGTTGCCACTGGCAAAAGCCATTGGAAAGGAACTTGAGACAGACTTTCGGCCGCAACTTTGGGACGATAGACTTTTTCAATTGGGGGAAGACACGCTCAGCGGGCTTTTAAGAGCAGTGCTCGCCTTCGATTACGCAATTTTAGTTATCTCAGACGATGATACGCTGTACACGAGCCGAGGCTCTAGCCGTGAAGTCCCGGGAAGGCTTCAGAGGATGTGGCAAAAGTTTTTCCCGCCTTCGCATCAATACGCAGTAGCACGGGACAACGTAATTTTTGAGCTCGGACTTTTTATGGGCGCGATGGGAAGACGAAGGGCCTTCGTCGTGGCGGCTCCTTCAAAGCGAGGAGCGCCAAAAATTCCAAGCGACCTATTTGGGAACAACTTGGTTTACCTCAACGCTGACACTGTGGCTGACCCAATTGAGGCACGCATAAAAAAAGATATCGCCTACCTGTCAGACACGATCAAGGAGCGATTCGCGAGCGAATCTGAATTCGAGCTTCTTCCCTCGACCGGTTCCGCAGTGAGTTACTTCCACAACTTTGTGCTTCCCGTCTGCGAGGCTTTGAGCGGGATGGACAGCATTAAACTCGGCGGCGTGGTCCACAAGTTTCCTCGGGGCAATTTCTGCTTCAGAATTGTGATGCCGAAGACCTTAACCGAAGCCAACCGAGGTTCGGCGACAAGGCTATTCGAAAAGTTAAACCTCGACTCCTATACGGTAGAAACTCGGCATCGAAACTTCCCCTTTTGGGTCAGCACTACGGTTGGGGGCGACACCTTCACTTTTTGGGACTATCCGACCATTTTGAAAGCGTCGGACGAAGCAGTGGAATACGTGACGAGGAGCGCGTTTTTGAGCAAGCCCACTATACGGGCACGGTTTGAGGAGAAAGAACTCCACAATTTTGAGCGGTCGCTCAGGCTCTTGCTCGCCGGTTCAGATGCCTCGGCATTTAGAGACAACGTTGAAATCGTGTCCTCAGCAACTCTATGAAAGTCACTACCTCGCAAGCATACGCGAACCTTAAAGCGCGCCGAAACCCGGAGCAGGACACCACTATCTTTGAGGCCTTCGACGCCTTGCCGGAAAGTGAGGCCGTAAAATATCTGGCCGGGGCGATGGAACCCATTCCACCTACTTACACTGCCAACACAATTCAGGAAGCCGAGAGGGTCAGAAACCAAATCACCAAAGGTCTGGAAGTAGAGGGCCTCGGTGCTGAATTTGAGATTCAAGGCTCGGTGATAAAAAACACCCATATTCGAGGCTACAGTGACGTGGACCTTCTGGTAGTAGAGGGACGCTTCATAACCTACGGCCCCTCTCAGCAAGTCGCCGTTCCTTACACGGGCGACCCTGTGAAGGACCTTCTTCAGATTCGAAGAATTGTCATCAACCGCCTGACAACTAGTTTCTGGGAAGCGACTGTAGATTCGTCGGGTGCAAAATCTGTAAAAATCAGTGGCGGAAGCCTACGCCGGACAGTGGATGTCGTTCCCGGCAATTGGTTCCACACCGCCGAGTACTCGGAGAGTCGGAATCGGGTGCTACTTGAAGTCCAGATTTTGGATGCTCACAAAGAAGCGCGCGGAAAACCAGACCCGCTTTTCCTCCACGGCGCTTGGCTTGACCATCAGGAAGCCAGAACTGGCGGCAACGGCAAAAAGCTTATCCGCCTTCTCAAGTCTTTGAAGTATGAGTCCTCCTTGGGAAAAGCCGCCATGTCGAGCTATGACATCGAGTCGATAGTGTTCCGGATGGATGAGGAGGAGTTGAAGAAATTTTCCCGCGGGCAGGAACTCGCCCTCGCGCTCCACTGCTATGGTTGGCTTCATTTGCTTGAGCAAGATCAGCGATTAAGGGAGAGCCTCGATACTCCAGATCAAAGACGGAAAATTTTCTCTGACGGTTTCGCAACGCTGACCCAGCTGAGGGATTTGAAGACTGACCTTGGCCAGCTGCTCAACGAAATCCAGCGTGGACTATCAAACTCCGCTCGGAAATTGGCGGAAGCTCGGCTATCATTTCCGTCCGCTCCCTCAAGGCCTTGGGGGTTTTGATTCAGCAGAGTCGAGAGGCAGGAAAGCCTTCCCAAAAAGGCGCAGTGTAAAGTCTGAGCAGAGCTTCTGTTCCGAACCCGTCATTTCAGTTTGGCATTTGAAGGGTAAATAACGCACGGCCAGCCGCTGAAGGCAGAGCCGGGGAGCGACGACGGGGCAAAGCGGGGGAGGAGCGTCCGGCTGCGCCGCGCAGAGGATGGTGGTGCAGGACGATTCCGGCGGAGGGCAGTGCAGCAGTCTCTTTCAGGCAGGCTTCTCGGAAGCCGTTAGCTGGGAAGAGTCTGCTGCCGGTAGCGGGCTGGAATAGCCAGTCGTTGCGCAGCCTTGGAATTTCCGCACGGCTCGGCAATGGCTCCTGTCCGGGGCGCGGGCGCAAGGGGGCTGGCCCGGAGCAGGAACAGTGGCGGGCGGTGCGGCTGACTTGCGGCGGGTGGGGGGCAGCAGTCTTAGAGCGATCTGCGAGTGAGAAGTCAGCTGCGAGGGTTGCCGGGCGGAGACAGCCAAAACTTCAGACGCCTGAAGGGGCAAAGTTGCGGCGGGGCGCTTTTTCCAGTGGTGTTTCGGCTTGCCGCGCGAAGTCGTCCGCGGCTGCTGCGCAGCCTTCGCCCTTCTTGAAGGGCGTGTGGGTAGTGAGCCGAAGAGCAGTGGTGAGTTGGTCGTGTCCGATAGGAATCGGTGTGGAGTGTGAAGCCGGTAGTGACCCCGCACGTGTGAAGGGCGAACGGCATCGGCTTTGCCGTGCCGTGAGCGGCCGACTTCGCGCTGTTTGGTCATCGGAGTGTTGGCTAGACATCACCGTGACCCGTTAGCCGGAGGAAAAAGCGCGAAGTCGGGCGTTCAGCCCGAGCACGTGCGGGGAGCCAGTAGCGCGCTGTTAAGCCGCGAAACCGTCGCCGCGCTCAGTGCGAACCCCTACATACCATGTAAGTAGCCCTGTTTGCAGGGGAGCCTATCACTAGCGTCGCACAAGATTACTTTGGCGACTTGAAGTCGTTTTCGTGGCTCTGTTGAGCCATATTTTCAATTTACTGGTCTCGCAGCAAACGAATCGCATGAAATTCGCCGGTGTCCTTTATCGCTGCGCGTAAAAGACAAAACCGCCTTGGCTTGCAGCCCGGCGGCACCTTTGAAGTCCGGCAGTCTTGACGCTCCGCCGTCCGTGTGGCGTAGTTTGTCAGCGAATTCAGGGGAGTCTTTTGTCGTTGCGAATTTGTTGATCCACCAGCCGCAGGGCTTCGATCATCGCTCCCCTGCTCCCTGCGCTGAGTTTAGCTTTAACGGTCACGATGCAGGACTCTACTTTGGCGGTGTATTGAAGGAGTCCTGAATCACGCGGCTTGGTCGTTCGCGTCTTCTCCGGGGTGGCGCTATCAATGCGGTGACGAATGGCCCGCGTGCTCTCCCCTGCCAGCACGGCCTGAATCAATTCCTCCTGCAAAGCAGTGTCGGTCACTTTGGAAATGCGCAGTGCAGCATCATAACTGATGACGCTGGCCGGGCCTCGCAACTGCTCACGAAGTCGCGGAGGCATATCCAGCAGGTGGAGGATGCCGCTCACCCACTGCTCACTCTTCCCTATTTGGCGGGCGAGTTCACGCTGGGTTTCCACCGCGCCTGCATCCAGCAGGGCGTGCAGGGTTTCAGCCAATTCAACGGCACCGATGTTCTCCCGCTGAATGTTGGAGATAAGACTTTTGAAGCGGCGGGTGGTCGCATCGTCCGGTTCACGGACGAGCACTTCGATTTCAGATAAGCCAACGGCCTTCGCCGCGCGGAAACGCCGGTGGCCGGTGACGATGAGGAAGGTGTCCCCGTCCTGAGTGACGGTGATCGGCTCAATGATGCCGTGCCGGCGCACGGATTCGATGAGGTCTTCCATGTTGTGGAAAGTCTTGCGTTCGTTGTCAGGGTCTTCGATCAATCGGTGAATGGAAACGACGAAGCGGCCCCGTTTGGGCACGCCTCCGGCGAAGCCGGACTTCACCATATCGAGACGGCTTTTGCCGTCGGGCAGTTTGGTCATGTGAGTGAGACGGAAGCCGCCGCATCGGGCAGGCTCTCCGGTTGGGCGCTAGGCCCGTTAGTGAATAATTCGCGCACCTCCTCGACGAGGGCGGCGATGTCCTGCGCTCCTTTGCACAGCGGACGGTAATGGAAAATGCTGCCTCCGTTCTCATCCACCTGCGCCAGCCAACCGCAGGAACGGACTTCCGTTCGCGCAGTGGTCATGGCATCCTGCGACATCAGCGCGAGCACACGCTTCCGAATGCCCGGCTGTCGTGTCAGGTTGCTGAGGACGTGGAGGATGTGGAAGTCAGTGGAGGGCCGCAGTTTGAGCAGCAGCTTGTAAATGCTGGCGTAGCTCTTCACCGCCTTCGTGCTCTCGAACGGGACGATGAAGCAATCCGCAGGAAAGATCGCATTCTCCATGATCGGTGAAATCTGGTTCGGCGAATCAATGACAAGGAAATCGAATCGGGCGGCAATGTGTTCCTCGGCGAGCAGTTGCGTGAGCATGGAAGGATACCCTTCCGTCTGGCTGATCTCGCGGCCAAGGTCTTCAAGGCCGTCGGCGCTGGGCACGAAGGACAGTCGCTCAAAGCCGGTGGTCTGAATGACATCGGTGAGGGTCTGCTGCCCCATTAAGGCAGAAACCAGCGTTCCTTCGGCGCTGAGTCCATCGCCTCCTCCGACCCATTGCGTGACTTGTGCCTGCGGATCGAGATCCATGAGCAGCACGCGATAGCCGTAGCGGGCAAGGCCGCTGGCGAGGTTCATGGCGATGGTGCTTTTGCCACAGCCTCCCTTCGCATTGATGACGGTGATGACGTTCATGTTGTTTGATTTGGAAATTGAAATCGGTGGCTGTTAATTTCGGCGTCCCACGCCCAGAACTCCGGCAGACCGAAAAACTGCCGGAAGGCATGGAGACGCCCGCTGTCCGTGTCGAAGCTGGCCAACAGCGACGCGGCCCACGGTGCGCGATTCTGTGTGAGGTCAGCACGCTCCCGGTCCCGCTTGGCAACGAAGCGTGCGTATTCGTCAGGCTGCGCGGATTTCGTTTCAGCTTCCTGCTCCGCAATCCATGCGAGCCACGCCGGACGGTGCTCAGCTTCGTGTGCCTCGCGGGCCTGCACGGTGAGTTGAAGCTGCGTGTGCAGCCGGGCTTTTTCGACACTGACAAGAAGTCCGTCGCCAAACTGGCGAACGGCCAGTTGCAGTGATGGAAACGGATGGCGCTGCTCCCGCGCCATACCTCCCAGCTTCCGGCCCCACTCTCCGACGGCGGATTCGTGCGAACTAACTGCCTGCAATCGGCGAACGAATGCAGCGGCGATTTCCACCTCACGAGGCGATGGTTCGTTCACCGGCTCTCCGCGATTGCCGCCATAGGCCGCGTAGAAGTGCCGGGCGAATTCCCATCCTTCTGCGTCGCGGACTTCAGGCGTCTGAAGTTTTCGCGGCTCCGGCCAGTTCTGCTCAATGGCTCTGCGAAGCAACCCCGCCGGGCTGCGGGCTGGAAGCCGTTGCGGCAGCCATGCGAGTTGTTCTTCAATGGTGCTTCTCGGATTCCCTCTCAAAAGCATCATCGCCGTCCTCTCGCTGAGGCCCGTCCCCATCAGCTTTTTCAGAAGCTCCGTGTCAGCCTCTGGCTTGTTTACAGTTTCATTTACAGGTTTCGTTTTAATACTGGAGTGCTTTTCCGACTGATCGGCTGGGGTGCGAATCTGACCGATGCTGGGAGGCATTTCCGACCGTTCCGGGGCTGGGGGGATTTTCTGACCGATCAGTAAATCACTCCAGCGAACGGCGTAGCTGGCACGCTTTCGCTCCGGGCCGTAGGGGCTGAAAACACCGTCCTCCAGCCGGACAATATAGCGCCGCTCAATGGCCGCGCGGATGGCCTTGGCCAAATCCTTACGGCTGGCGACGTGAGCGTAATTCTGAATGTGCTGATAGGAGAGCGCGACCTGCTGTCGGCGGCGACCGTGCTTCGCCTGAAAGCCAATACTGTGCCGGATGATCGAACCAACCACTTTCGTCACCAGCAACGGCTCGCGGGGAATGACGACATCGAAGAACTCGTTGGGAATGTCCGTGCGATTGCCTTCGCCTTCAAAGAAGCCCGTGAAGTCGGCGGCGCGAGCCGTGTAGGGGGCATCACTCCAGCGAAGCTGGTAGAGCGCTGTTTGCCCGGCATCGCCGGCCAGCTTGGGTCGCCCTTCGCGAACGCACTCAATCAAATGCCCGCTTACAGCATCATTTAAGGCGGAACGGATCATGTCCCGGCTGACACCTGCCCGGCGTTCCAGTTCTGAGTAGGAAACCTGAATCTGCTCCTCCTGCGGGTTACCATTTGCGTCGCACCAACCCAGCGATTTGCGAATCAGGTAGGCGACGATACGCACTACGCCACGCGAAAAATTCGGCAGCACAACATCAAAGAACTGATTGGGAGTGTAGGTGGTATTTGAAGTCGGAGGTTTGAAGCCGGAGAACGACAAAGCTGCCGGAATGACATTCCTCTCATTTGTGGCTGCTGGCTTGTAGTCTGATGGCGTCAGCATGGCCAGAGCTAGAGCCGGATCACCGGCACTTTCTCACCCGACTCGACCTTTGCCAGTTCCTTGTGCTGTCGCAAATACCACCGGATGATGGCGTTGATGATGAAACTCCGGCTGCGCTGATTCTCACGAGCCAGCCCGTCAATGAAGGCCAGCACATCGCTCTCAAATTTCACACCCGCGGATACCCGTGCGATTTTTTCCATGCCCTCATCTTAGCATGAAGGTGACTCCGGGTGTCACCTCGCCCTGTGGATAAGTCCTCCGGTATCCGGGGCTGTTCGGCCAAGATCGAACTTCAGACGCCTGAAGTTTTGAGCCACTTGGGCAGTCCCAAGGGTGCCGGGAGAGCAATTTGGCGACCCGCCAAACACCGCGCGACAAGTTCGAGATACTTTTAGATTGAAATTCTTGGGAATAACCGGACGCTTAGCAACGTCTCTTCACTCAAGCAGATAAAGCGCCCTTGCTGCGCCGCTACTCTCAAAACTGTCCAGCTATCATTCCGTGTTCACCCGATTCAAACTCCTACTGATCTGTCTGACCGTCTTGTCGGTCGCGGTAGTTCAGGTGTTTGGGGTTCAGGCCGGGTATTTGTGTGGCTGCACCGGGCAGCAATCCAGTGTGATGCAGTGTGAAGGGGGAGAGTGTCACGACGGCCCGTGCCACGGTGACGGGTCACTTCAGAATGAGGCTGCTGCCGATACTGGCCACAGTGGCGAAGCCCCCGGAGACCATCATCACCGGCACAGTGAGTTGCGCGAGCATCTTGTAACCTCTGGTTTCCCCCCCATCGCGGCTTTGCCTCCAGCGGTGCTTGTGGATGTTTTGCCCGGCTTTGAAGTCCCTGATTTCTACATGCTGGTGCTTGCGGAGGCTCCCATCGTGGAGCGACCGGAACCTCCTGAATATGGGAGTCCGCCGATGCCCCTGTTAGTGGCTGAGACGATTGTAATGCTGGTTTGAGTTGAAGTGGATTTGAGCCGCGCCCGGACAGGGCGTGTCGCGATCCACCTTCGCGTGTTCATGGCTTCGCCGTGCCCGCGCACCAACTTAACCAGCACTTTCCATGTTACGTCTTACCATTTTTATCATCATCCTAAGCGGTGCCGTTCCGGCGATTGCCGCCAGTTTCACAGTCGAATCAGCGGTCAATCATGCCCTGAAAAACAATCCCGATCTCGCGGCGGCCCGCTATAGCATTGAGCAGGCGCGCGGGCGGCTCATCCAGTCTGGCCGGCTGCCCAATCCTGAACTGGAGACAGAACTGAAACCGAACGTCCGCGGGCGGGAGTTCTCGTTCAGCGCGGGCTTCATGCAGAAGTATCCTCTGACGAACCGGCTCTGGCTGGAACGCTCCATTTCCGAAGCGGAACTGCGTGCCGCGGAGGCGGAAGTGCTGAATGCAGGCCGACTGCTGGCAGGGGAGATACGAATACAGGCGGTGAAGCTACAGTCGCTCACCGGTATGAAAACGCTCAAACAGCAGCAGCGGAAGAACAGCACCGCGCTCGGAGAGGAAGCCGCGCGGATCGCCAAAGCAGGGGAAGGCTCCGGCTTGGAGGCCGCACAATTTGAATTGGAAGCGCAACAGTTGTCTCTCGATATGCTCCAGTTGGAGACGGAGCAGACTGCCATAGTGGGCACGCTCCGTCCGCTGCTGGGCCTCGAGGCCACGGAATCTGTGAGCATCAGCGGGGAACTTCCTGCGCCGTCAGGCAGCGGAAACGGCGCGCCATCTGTGGAGCAGCGGCCTGACTACCGGGCGGCCCGCGCGAAGGAGGAGGCCGCGCGCACCGGGATCGAACTAGCGCGCAAAAACAAGTGGGAGGATGCGAGCTACGGCCTGAGCGCGGAATTTGAGCGCTCGGAGGATGCGCCCGACGGCTTGGGCAACGATGGTTTCATCGGATTCAAGTTTTCGATACCGCTGCCTTTCTGGAACAAGAACGAGGGCAAAATTCACGAAGCGGAAGCCACTGCTGCCAGAGCCGCGAAAGAGAGGGAAGCCCTCGCGCTACTCATCCGCTCTCAGGCCGCCGCCGCACAGGCCGAGATGGCGGCAGCACAACGCATCATCGCGCAAATCGCAGGCACCCTGTTGCCGAAAGCAGTTGAGTTGGAGGAGAGCATAACCAAAGCCCGCAAGGAGGGACAGGCGCAGCCGGTGGATGTCCTGCGCGCCCGCGAGAAGCGGCTCGCTCTCGAAACGGCGCGCCTTGATGCGCTGCGCGACTATCACCTCGCCCGTGCCCGTCTGCTCTCCGCACAGGGCCGGTAAGTTACTTTCTCAAACCCATTTTACGCAAACAATGAAACGCATACTGTTATTTCTTTTCTGCTCCGTCCGCCTCATTGCCGAAGAAGCCATTGATCCCAAGCGCGCTGCCAACACCGTCATTCTTGATGAAGTGCGCGTGCAGAATCTCGGCATCGAAACCGTGGAGGCTGAGGAGACAGATTTCGAGGAAACCGTGTTCGCGCTGGGCCGGGTGGAAGCCATTCCGGCGCGCCGCAGCGGAGTGAGCAGCCGGGCCGCGGGCCGGATCGTGGAACTCAACGCCACGGTGGGGGATACCGTGGAGGCCGGTGTGGAGGTAGCGAAACTGGAGAGCCGGCAGCCGGGGTCTCCGCCGCCCATTATTCCAATCAAGACCACCGGGCGCGGCATCGTCACTAAGAGTAATGTTGCTCTCGGTGAACCGCTGGAGCCGGAGCAGACGCTCATGGAAATCACGGATCTGAATGAAGTCCATGTCATCGCTCGCGTGCCGGAGCATCAGGCCGGACGGCTCAAGCCGGGGACGGTGGCGCATATCAAACTGCCGGCGGTGCCGGAGGAAAAGTTCGACGGCGAGTTGCTACGCTTCGGCACGGAAGCGGATCGTGCCAGCGGCACGGTGGACGCCATCTTCAAGCTGCCGAATCCGAACCTGACCATTCGTCCGGGGATGCTGGCGGAATTCTCCATCGTGGTCGGCATGCGGGAGGGCATCCTGAGTGTGCCACGCGCGGCGCTACAGGGCGATGCGGCCAACCGCTACGTTTTCGTGAAGGATTCCGACCCGAGAATGAAGTTTGCTTATATTAAGTCGCCAGTGGTCATTGGTCAGATGAATACCACGCTCGTCGAGATCGTGAGCGGCATTCTGGTGGCGGACGAAGTGGTGACGCGCGGGGCCTACTCGCTCGCCTTCGCAGGCGGCGGCAGTGTTTCCTTGAAGGAAGCGCTGGATGCGGCGCACGGGCACGAGCACAACGAGGACGGCTCGGAATTGACTGCTGCGCAAAAGGCGGCGAAAGAAGCTGCCAAAGGTGGCGGTAGCGAGGCCCACGGACACGAGGAAGGCGGAGGAATGATCTGGAAGGTGAGCACCGGTGTCCTCGCGGCGCTGCTCGCTTTCACGACACTCAAAAAGCGCGGCCCCGGCGACGGCGAAAAGCCGGGCGGCAAAAGCCCGTCGAAGTCGAATCCTGAACCCAAACCGGAGGCAGTCTGATGCTCAATAAACTCATCAAGTGGTCACTGGCGAATCGTGCCCTCGTAGTCGGCATCTCCATTCTGCTATTGGTGCTCGGGATGCAGACGGCGCGGGAACTGCCAGTGGAAGTGCTGCCCGACCTGACAAAGCCAACGGTCGTCATTCTGACCGAAGCGCCGGGACTCGCGCCGGAAGAAGTGGAGACGCGCGTAACCCAGCCGATAGAAAGCGCGCTCATGGGTGTGGGCGGCCTGACACGCCTGCGCTCAAACACAGACGTGGCGCTGTCGCTCGTGTTCGCGGAGTTCTCATGGGGCACGGACATCTACAAGGCCCGGACGCTAGTGCAGGAACGGATGCAAAGCGTGCGAGAGCAACTGCCCGAAGGCGTGCAGCCGTTTATGACGCCGGTGGCCTCCCTCATGGGCGAGATTTTGCTCGTCGGTGTGCGCAGCACCGCTGAGGAGGGCGATCCGAATTACATGCACCCGCGCGATGTCCGTTCGCTGGCAGACTGGACTATCCGCCGACGCCTCCAGAGCATTCCCGGCATTGCTGAAATCCTCAACATGGGCGGCGGTGTGAAGCAGGTTGAAATCCAGCCCGATCTCTGGCGAATGCAGGCGCACGGTGTTTCGTTGGATGAACTGCAAAAGGCCGCTGCGGAGGCTGCCAGCACCACCACCGGCGGTTTTATTGATAACGGTCCCACCGAAATCATGGTGCGTAATCTGGCGATGACGGTCGAACTCGATGCCATCGCCGGCACCGTCATCAAGCGCGTGAATGACCGGCCCATTGCCATCAGCGACGTGGCCAAAGTCGCGTGGGGCATCGAACCGATGCGGGGCGATGCCAGCGTGGGCATCTCACCGGAGAAAGCCACCATGCCGGCGGTCATTATGAGCATCACCAAGGCCCCCGGCTTCGACACTTCGCGGCTCACGGATCAAATCAAAGAGGCGCTCGATGGGCTAAAGGCCACCCTGCCGCCCGGCGTGGAAACAGTCCTCCTCTTTCAACAGAAGGACTTCATAGATCACGCCATAGACAACTTGAAGGAGGCCATCCGCGACGGGGCGATCATGGTGACGGTCATCATCTTCATCTTTCTGCTGAACTTCCGCACCACGTTCATCACGCTGATGGCCATGCCGCTCTCGTTCGCCATCACGCTGCTCACGTTCAAATGGTTTGGCATTTCAGTGAACAGCATGACGCTGGGCGGTCTCGCCGTCGCCATCGGCATGGTGGTGGATGACGCTATCGTGGATGTGGAGAACGTCTATCGCCGCCTCCGGGAGAATGCCGGCCTGCCGCACCCGCATCCAAAGCTCCACGTCATCGCGCAGGCATCCGGTGAAGTGCGGAACTCCATCCTCTACGCCACGCTGCTAATCATTCTCGTGTTTCTGCCGTTGCTGGGACTCTCCGGCGTGGAAGGCAAACTCTTTGGCCCCATCGCTATTGCGACCATCATTTCGATGATCGCGTCGTTCGTAGTGTCGCTCGCCGCGATTCCCGTTTTGTGCTCATTCCTGCTCAACCCCAAAGCCGGGCACCACAAAGACGGCCCGCTCACACGAGGCATGAAGTGGCTGTTGGAGCACACGCTGCTGCGCTTTGGCCTCAGCCAGCCGCTCCTGCTGCTGGCCGCCGTGGCCATGATGGTTTTTGCCGCTTTCAGTCTCTATCCAAAAATGGGAAAGGACTTCCTGCCGGCCTTTAAAGAGGAGACAGCGCTGGTGTCCACCACCTCTGCGCCGGGCACATCGCTCGCGGAAATGAGCATCATCTGCGACTCCGTAGAGCGTCAAATCCTGAGCATCCCGGAGGTCAGTAAAGTGGGCCGCCGCCTTGGCCGGGCGGAGCGTGGCGATCACGTTGTCCCTGTTTCTACTGCGGAGTTCGATGTAGATTTCCGCAGCGAGGAAGGCCCGGACGCCCGCAAGCACCGCGGGCGAAAAGAAGTGCTGGATGACATTCGTGCAAAAATCAAAACCGTGCCCGGAACATTCAGTGTCCTGACAGGACCGCTGGCGGACCGCATTGGTCACATGCTCAGCGGTGTGTCTGCGCCCGTGGCGGTGAAAATCTTCGGCCCCGACCTCGACAAGTTAAGGCAGATTGGCACCGAAGTGCAGGCCGTCGCCAAAACCATTCCCGGCTTTGAGGATGCCAAGCTCGATCAACAATCGTCCATTCCCCAGCTTCGCATTGAGCCGGATCGTGATCGGGCGCGAGCCTACGGTATCGCTCCCGGACATCTAAACGAGCAGCTTTCAACACTGGTGGGCGGCAGGGAGATCGCGGAACTCCGCGAGGGCCAGCGCACCGTGAATCTCGTCACTCGATTGCCGCTCGAATCGCGCGACACGCCCGACCGCATTGCCAGTCTGCCCATTGAAAACAGTGAGGGGCAGCATGTGCCCGTTTCACTGGTGGCGGATGTGCGGGAGGCCAAAGGCCCCAACATGATTAACCGCGAGAACAGTCAGCGCCGGTTCGCCGTGGCCATCAAGCCGACGATCCGCGATGTGGGAGCCGCCGTGAAAGTGCTTCAAGATAAAGTGACCGAGCAGGTGAAACTGCCGGAGGGCTACTTCATCAGCTACGAAGGTGAATTCGTCGCGCAGCAGGAAGCCTCCCAGCGCATCGCCATCCTTAGCGGCGTGGTGTTCGTCATCATCGCCTTCCTTCTCTACGGCTACTTCCGCACGCCGTTCTTTGCCATGCAAGTCTTGTGCGACATTCCGCTCGCTCTCGTCGGCGGACTGGTCTTCACCTACTACAAGCTGAATAACATCAGCATCGCCACCCTCGTCGGCTTCATCGCCGTAGCCGGCGTCGCGGCGCGGAACAGTATCATGCTCATCAGCCACTACCTGCACCTGATGCAGCATGAGGGGGAAGCGTTCTGCAAAGCGATGGTCATCCGCGGCACTAAGGAACGGCTCGTGCCCGTGCTGATGACTGCATTGAGCGCCGGCATCGGCCTTATTCCGCTAGTGCTCGCCGCTGACCAGCCGGGCAAGGAAATCCTGCACCCCGTCGCCGTCGTTATCGTTGGCGGCCTCATCACCAGCACCCTGCTAGGTCTCGGCGTCACGCCCACTGTCTTTTACACCTTCGGGCGCAAAGCCGCCGCCAAAGCCATCGAACGTGAAGCTCCGGCCTCACACTGAATTTTCCGGGCGGTGTCGCGTCGCAAACCGCGGCCCCATCCGGCCTCACAAAAACAAGACACAAACCCAAGAAAACAACACCATGAAAACACTGCTCATCGCAGCTCTCACCGCATTCGGCCTTACCTTCTCAGTTCGCGCCGATGAAAAGAAACCCGCCGGCAAACCCGAAGCCAAAGAAGAACATGCCGACCATGACCACGCGCACGCCGCCAAGGCCGGCCCCACCGGCGGCAAGCTCATCACCGCGGTGGAGCCACACGTCGAGTTTTTCGTGAACAAAGACAAGAAAGTCGAAATCCGCTTTGTGGACGACGATAACAAAGTTGTGGCTCCCGGCGAACAGGTCATCAGCGTGACCCTCGGCGAGCGTGCCAAACCCGCAAAGCTCACCTTCACCAAAGAAGGCGATCATCTGATCTCCGACAAAGTGATCCCCGAAGGCAACGACTATCCGACGGTGGTGCAAATCAAGACCAGCGCCAAAGCCAAAGCCGTGAATGAGAAGTTCAACCTCAACATGACCAAGTGCCCGAAGTGCCCGAACCCGGAATACTCCTGCATCTGTGAACACGGCGGGGAAGAGGAGCATGACCACAAAGACGGCGACAAGCATGACCACGAAAAGGAAGCACCTAAAAAGGGGAAGTAATCCTCTCCTGCATCCCGCGCAATGAAACGCCTCCTCACTATGGCCGCTATCGTGCTGGTTCTCGCCGCCTGCGAGTCCGCCAGCCCGCAGCCGCCGTTTGCAGGGACTTCACCGGCCCGCAGCACCAGCGGGCGGTAGGAGTTCTTAACTCTAAACCGGGCCGTCCGCCTGATCAAAAGTCAGGCGGCGGCCTGCCGGATTTCCTACTATGAAAACACCCGTTCTCATTGCCGCTTCCACCCTGCTGCTGTTCTCACCAGCTCCTGCGCAGGCCATGCCCTCCACGCTGCGAACAGCGGAGGGCCGTATTGTGTCAGTACAACCCGCATCGCGCCAATTCACATTTGAACGGGCCGACAATGGTAAGAGGTTCGTCCTTACGTGGAATCGGCGAACGCTGTTCGGGCATGGGTCCGCCGCCGGTAGCGCGGCCCCGTTTAGAGCGGGGCAAAGGGCGCGGGTGAGCTACCGCCTGCCGCTGTTCGGGCCGGATTATTCCAGCCGCGTGATCGTGCTGCCAGCCGCTTCTGCGGCAGCCCATCAGTTTTCGTGGTCCTCCAAATCCAAATCCAAATAACATTCATGCAACTCTCTCGGTATCTCCTCTGCGCTTGCTGCGCGCTTCTCACCCACACCGCCGTCGCGCAAAGTTCACCCGTCATGCTTCGGGTGAAAGCCACGGGCGGTGACAGTCACGATGACATCAAAAACTCCAACGCTTCCGTGCATCACCAAAGCAAGGAGCTGACCGCCACGATTACAAACCTCTCGCGCGAGGAGCAGAAGGGACTGACCGTGAAATGGTATGCCTTTGGCCGTGAAGTGAAGAGCAACCGCGTGGTCATCTTTAGCAGCGCCAGCAACTCCATCACCCTGCCTCCAGCCAAAGCAGGTGCGGACACCTTCAAGGCCGCTACAACTTACACGCCCGATCACTCTGTCGTCAGCAGCAGCCGCAGCCGCACCAGCGGCAAGACGCGCACTTCCGTCAAAAAGGTCTCAGGCTCGGGAACTAAAATGCTGGGCTGGGGAGTGCAAGTCATGCGGGATGGCAAGGTGGTGGCCGAAGAATTTCAGCCCGCCGGTCAGAAGGCCAGTCTATCCACTGCACAACCCACGTCTTCCGGTAAGAAGAAGTGACGCCCGGCTCATAGCAAACAGCAGCATGACTCAAGCCCTTCAAAATCTGCCACCCGCTATGGCGGCCTGTGTGCAGGCCTGTGAAGAAGTGCATGACGCCTGCGAGCACGCGGTTCAGGACACGCTCAAAAAGTCCACGGTGTATTCCGACGTGCATCACATCGGCATCCTGCTCGACTGCGCGCAGATGGCCCGCACGGCGCGCGATTTTGTGCTGCGCCAGTCGGAGATGCACGATGTCGCCTGCCACGCCTGCGCTGAAATCTGCCTCGCCTGCGCGAGGAAGTGCTATGCGCTGGGGGAAAGCAGGCTCGTGGAGCTTTGTCATCACTGTGCCTCTCTGTGCCGCAATCCCCACGGCGTAGCCGAATCCGGGGAAGCAATCCGCCACGCAGTCGCATGAATAGCACGACTTCAAAATTTGCCGGGGTTGTTCTAGGTGTTGCTTTCACCCCCGGCTCGAATGGCCCGCCGGAGATACCCTCCGGCGGGTTCATTCTTGCACCGCTGCGAGTGCAACGACGGTTTGTCATCAACAGACGCGCGCCTTCAAAAATAAAAAACCCGCCGGGCGCTGCCGCCCGACGGGTCACACTGCCATGTTGCTCGAAAGTCGGTTTAGTGTCCGTGGTGATGGCTATGGCCGTGCCCATGACCGCGACTGTGCCGCGGCGCGCAGTAGTGGGACGCTGCGCGCCAAACATGCACCGGCTCCCCGCAGCGATTGTAGCCAGCAAACACGCGCTGGCGATAGACGGCGGAGCCACACGAACCGCACTGGTGCGAAACGGAGCGGGAATTCCCGTGGTGATGATCTCCGGCTTGAGCCGAGGAAGGGGTGAGAACGGTAAGGCCGGTGGCGAGGGCAAAGAGTTGGAGGAGGGTTTTCATGGTGTTGGTTTGGTTGGTGGTGTTTTGTGGCGGCGATGGTTGCTGCCGCGCTATGTGACGCGAAGCAGCCCGGCTTATTCATGTGCTCTCAGGATTTTCACTGGCTCGGGAATAAAGTCTGCGCTTCCGGCGTCTCAGTCCGCGACGTTGACAAGGCCACCAAACCAACGGAACCTGCACCTGTCTTGAAATTCCTCTCCGCCATCATCCTGCTAATGTGGGCCGCCTGCTACGGGCGTTGCCTTGCGGAGCAAACAGGCTTCTTGGAATCTGCTGCACCAGCATGGCATTGTGAGGGTGGTTGCTGTGAGGAGAGCGACGGCGATCAGCCGTCGCCGGAACCAAATCCTCCCTGCAAATTGTGCGACTTTATCAAGTCCGGCGGTGCGCCGACCGCTGAGCAACTGGTGCAAATGCCGGTTCTCTTTCCGCTGCCGGAGATGGTTATGAATTTTGCGGCGCTGCTGGTGCCGCTGTTGAGTGCGGAGTCAAAAACCGCATTGGCTATGAATACCGGGCCGCCTCCGCGCCCGCGAATGTGTGAATGGATGGCCCGCACGGCGACGCCGGTGCGCGGGCCGAATGCCGGGGCTTGATCCCGTCCTGTACCGTTGGTGCTGGCGGGTCGCTATGTGCTGCCGCTGAGCCTTGCCGTGCCGTCAGCGGGAGCGCGATGCCCCGGCACGGCGTCGTTTCCATTCACCATCATGCGCTTTTCCATTCTCATCCTCCTCGGTGCCGCCGCCGGCCTGCTGCCGCTGCGTGCAGCCGACAAACCACCTCCCGTCACCATCGCTGCGCTCGTCGCGCAAACGCTGGCGGAGAATCCTGAAATCAAATTCTACGAAGGCGAAATCCTCGCAGCCAAAGCCGGGGTGCGTCAGGCCGGGCAGTGGGCCAATCCTGAACTTAGTCTCGACATCGGGCGGAAGTCCGTGCGCAGTTCGGATGCCTCCACGTCCGGCCTCGCGTGGGCCGCGGCGCTGGCGCAGCCGATTGAATGGCCGGGCCGTCTCGCACTGCGCAAAGCCATTGCCAACAGTGACGTGGTGCTGGCGGAGATAGGGCTGGTGCGCTTCAAGCAGGCGGTCGCTTCCAAAGTGCGCACACTGGCATTCTCACTGGCGATGCAGCAGGAGCGCGCGGCGGCGGCGGCGGAAGTGCAGGACCGGCTGACGTCGCTGAAAGATGTGATCGTGCAGCGTGATCCGGCGGGGGTGACGCCATTGCTGGAGGCGAAGATCATCGAAGCCTCCGCCATCGTGGTGCAGCGGGATGCCGCAGAGGCTGCCATCGCCATGCAAAAGGCGCTGCTGGAACTGAACCAACTGCGGGGCCGCCGGGCGGACACGCCGCTCACCGTGCAGCGCACCGAGTTTTCGTTCCCGGAATACGCCGGGTTCTCCGACCTGCTCAGGCAGGCGGCGGCGAACAACTACGACCTCAAAGCCCGCATCCGGGAACTGGAAACACAGGGCTTGAAGGTGTCGCTCGCGAACAACGAACGCTATCCCGCCTTCACCGTGGGGCCATTTGTGGAGCAGGAACGGCCCGGCGAGAAGGAAACGACGGCGGGCATCGCGTTCTCGGTGCCGCTGCCGCTGTGGAATAACGGGAAGGCTGCCATCGCCGCCGCGGAGGCCCGGCGCATCCAGGCGCAAGCTTCGCTGCTGACGACGCAGCGCGAAGTGGAGCGTCAGGTTGTGGAAGCCGCGCTGCTCTACGAAACGCACCGCCAGCGTCTCGCCGTGATGAAGCCGGAAACGCTGCTGTCCTTCAAAGAAGCGGCGGCCCTCGCGGATCGTCACTACCGCCTCGGTGCGGTGGAAATCGCCACCTATATCGAACTTCAGGAGAAGTATCTGGAGGCGGTGGAGGCCATCAACGAAACCAAAGCCGAGTCGCTGGAGGCCGCCCTCACACTCGAACAACTCATCGGTCAGACCGCTTCACGCTTCGCAGGCGAAACCGCCGCCGCTGCTCCGTCTGCGGCCAAACAGAAATCATCCAAAACCAAAAAGAAATGAACACCACCTCACTCACTAAATCCCTCGCGCTGCTCGCCGGCCTCATGCCCGGTGCCGCGCTGCTCAATGCCGGCGATGACAAAGGCATTCCCGCCGTGATGCAGGGCAAGGATGACCCGAACATCGGCATCAAATACAAAAAGAATCAGGGCCTCTTCGTCACGGAAATCTCCGCCCGCATCATTGGCCTCCAGATGGCCGATGTGGAGGAAAAGCCCGTTCCCGGCGTGCTCCAGTTCACCGCGCAGGTCTATGATACCGCCCCTGCGGGCCGGGCGCTGGCCACGGCATGGGTGCCGGCGGCCACTGCGGCCTCACTCCCGCCGGGCACCGTGGTCACGGCGGACGGACAGAGACGTGGAAAGGTGACGGAGGTTTCCACCTTCACCGCCGCGGTGAACCAGAAAGCAGAAGTGCTGCTGGAGATGGAGGACGAGGGCGATAAGCTGACCCCCGGCGGCTTTCTCAAGCTCAGTGCCGCCCTGCCTGCCGCGGGGGATGTGGTGGTGGTGCCCGCCTCCGCCGTGCTGCGCACCAGTGAGGGCATCTTTGCCTATGTGGACAATTCCGGTTGGCTCGTCCGCACCCCCGTTACCCTTGGCAGTGCGCATGATGGCGTGGTGGAAATCACCGACGGCCTGCTCAGCGGCGATGTCATCGCCACCCGCCCCGTGATGACGCTGTGGCTCACGGAGCTGCAACTCACCAAGTCCGGCAAACCGTGCAGTTGCGGTCACTAACCGCGCCTCCGCCTGCATGATTACCGCTTTAATAGACCTCTCCATGCGCCAGCGCCTGCTGGTGGTGCTCGCCGCCTTTGGCCTCATCGGCATTGGCGTATGGAATGCCCTGCGGCTCCCCGTGGATGCCGTGCCGGACATTACCAGCATCCAGGTGCAGGTGAATACGCCGGTGGATAATCTCGCGCCGGAGGAGATCGAGCAGCTCGTCACCGTGCCCATCGAGACGGAAATGAGCGGCCTGCCGGGGATGACGGAACTGCGCTCGCTTTCCAAATACGGCCTCTCGCAGGTGACGATGGTCTTTGAAGACGGCGCGGACATCTACCTGCTGCGGCAACTTGTTTCCGAGCGCCTGCAAACCGCACGGCAAAATATCCCGGACGGCCTCACTCCCGCGCTGGCTCCCATCACCACGGGTCTCGGCGAGGTCTTTTACTATTCCCTGAGCTACACGCCGGATGCGAAGGACGCGCCCGCCGACGCGAAGGAGCGGCTCATGGCGCTGAAAGTCCTGCACGACTACACCGTGAAGCCCCTGCTGCGGCAGGTGCCGGGACTGGCGGAGGTCAACACCTCCGGCGGCTATGAGAAGCAATACGTCATCCATCCCGATCCCGTGAAGTTGCAGAGCGTGGGCCTCACGTTTTCGGAACTGGCGGAGAAGATTGAGGAGAACACCGCCAACGTCGGCGGCGGACTCATTGAAATCGGAGGCGAATCCATCGCCATCCGCGGCAATACCCGCGTGCAGACAGTGGAGGAACTGGCGGCCCTGCCGCTAAAGTTCGGGGCCGGGGTGGAACCGCTGCTGGTGCGCGACGTGGCCACCGTGGGTATCGGACACAGCATCCGCACGGGTGCTGCCACAGAAGCCGGAGCGGAAGCCGTGGTGGGCACCGCCGTCATGATAACGGGCGGGAACAGCCGCACCGTTTCCAATGACGTGCAGGAGAAGCTGCGGGACATTCAGGAAAAGCTCCCGCCCGGCGTGGTTCTTCGTGATTTATACAGCCGCTCCGTGCTCGTGGATAAGACCATCCGCACCGTGGAGACCAGTCTCTTTGAGGGAGCCATCCTCGTCGTCGTCGTGCTCTTTCTGCTGCTCGGGAACATCCGCGCGGCCATCATCGTGGCGCTGGCCATTCCGCTTTCCATGCTCTTTGCCATCACCGGCATGGTGCAGACGCGCACGTCAGGAAATTTGATGAGCCTCGGCGCGATAGACTTCGGCCTCATCATTGATGGCGCGGTCGTCATTGTGGAAAACATCATCCGCCACCTTGCTGAAAAGCAGCATCAGCTTGGCCGCCTGCTCACCAAAGAGGAACGCTGGGCGGAAGTGCGCTACTCGGCGAAGGAAGTGGCGAACCCGATGTTCTTCGGCGTGGTCATCATCACCGTCGTTTATTTCCCCATCCTCGCGCTCACCGGCATCGAAGGGAAAATGTTCAAGCCGATGGCGCTCACCGTCATCTTCGCACTGGTCGGGGCACTGCTGCTGGCCATCACGCTCATGCCGGTGCTGTGTTCGTATTTCCTCAGAGGCAAAATTCAGGAGAAGGACTCCTTTCTCGTCACCTTTTTCAAGGCGCTCTATCGTCCAGTGCTGGCCTTTGCGCTGCGCTTCCGCTGGCTGGTGGCGCTGCTCATGTTCAGCCTCTTTGGCTGGTCGCTGCACACGTTCAGCAAGATGGGTGCGGAGTTCATACCGGAACTCGATGAGGGCGACATCACGCTCCAGCTCATCCGCAGCAGCAGCGCGGGACTGGAGGCTTCACTCGATCTGCAATTGAAGAGCGAGAAGGTGCTGCTGGAGAAGTTCCCGGAAATCGCGCACGTCTTCTCGCGCATCGGCACCAGTGAAATCGCGCTCGACCCGATGGGTCCAAATGTGGCCGACACCTATTGTATGCTCAAACCCCGCGAGCAGTGGCGCAAAGGTGAGGACGGCCAACCCATCACCAAACAAAAGCTCGGCGAACTGATGCGCGATGAACTCGCGCTGATGGTGCCGGGGCAGGGCTACCTCGTCACCCAGCCCATCCAGATGCGCTTCAATGAAATCATGGCCGGGGCGCGTGCCAATCTGGTGTGCAAAATCTTCGGTGAGGATTTCGAGCAGTTGGAAAAACTGGCTGGTGAGGCCCGCACACTCATCTCCGCAGTGCCCGGCGCGAGTCAGGTGGAGTTCGACAACATCGGACGCAATCCCACGCTGGAAATCACCCCTGACCGCGAAGCCATGCGCCGCCTCAATGTGCAGGCGGACGATGTGAACCGCGTCATCGAAGCCGCGCTGGCCGGAGCGGAGACGGGCAGCATGATCGAAGGCAACCGGCGCTTTGAAATCGTAGTGCGGCTCACGGAGGAACTGCGTTCCAATCTGGATGAAATCGCCGCGCTCCCACTGCGCACGGATGGCGGCGGCCTCATTGCGCTGGGGCAGGTGGCGAAGATCGCCATCACGCAACAGGTGGCCAGCGTGGCCCGCGAGTCAGGGCAGCGCCGCGTGAGCATTCTCATCAACAACGCCGGGCGCGACACCGCCGGCTTTGTGCAGGAAGCGCAGAAAACCCTGCACGAAAAAATGAAGTGGCCCGGCGGCTATTACTTTGAATTCGGAGGGCAGTTCAAGAACCTCATCGAAGCGAAGCAGCGTCTCGCCATCGTGGTGCCGATGGCGCTCGCGCTCATCTTCATGCTCATCTTCCTGAGCTTCCGCAGCGTGCGGCAGACGGTGCTCATCTTTCTCTGCGTGCCGCTCGCCGTCACCGGCGGCATCTTCGCCCTGCACCTGCGAGGGATGCCGTTCACCATCAGCGCAGGGGTGGGCTTCATCGCGTTGAGCGGCATCGCCGTTCTCAACGGCATCATGCTCATCAGCTTTATGAACCAACTGCGGCATGAAGGCAAAACGCTGCGCGAAGCGGTCATTCAAGGCACACTGCTCCGCCTGCGTCCGAAACTCATGACGGCGCTCGTGGCCTCGCTGGGCTTCGTGCCGATGGCCCTGTCCAGCGGAGCGGGCGCGGAAGTGCAGCGGCCCCTCGCCACCGTGGTCATTGGCGGCATCATTTCCTCCACCTTTCTCACCCTCGTGCTGCTGCCCACGCTCTACGAGTGGCTGGAGTCTTTCGGGTCTAAAACCCGCCTCAAAAAACAGACCTCGGGCGACGGGACTCCGCCGGATGCGCTGCCAACTTCTGAGTCTCAACCAGCATAACCACATCAGACACCAACCATGAAAACGAAAACCACCCTCCTCCTCGCCGCGCTTGCCGTGGCCTTCACCGCACCGCTGGCGCTCACGCGCGCCGACGAGAAACCCGCCGGCGACGCCAAAGCCTCGTCCAAAGTAGAAGCCGGCCCGCGCAAAGGCCGCATCCTCGCCGTGGGCGAACCGAAAGCCGAGTTTTTTGTCGAAGCCGACAAAACCGTCTCCATCAAGTTCTACGACAAAGACAACAAAGTCGTGGCCCCCGCCGCGCAGACCGTCACGGCGACGGTGGACGCCAAAGGCAAGAAAACGAAACTGGAGTTTGCGGCCAAAGGCGACGCCCTCGTGAGCAGCGCAAAAATTCCCGACGGCGATGCGAACCCCATCGTCGTGCAGGTGAAAACCACCGCCGACGCCAAGCCGCAGAACTTCCGCTTCAAACTCGACCTCTCGACCTGCGCCGAGTGCAGCAACCCTGAATACGCCTGCACCTGCGCGGATCATTGATCGCCTCCGCGCTCCTGTGATCGCAAGCCCGCCGCAGACAATCTGCGGCGGGCGATAACATTTAGCCAGACTCAATATCATGTCCGACGATCATTCCCATTCCGACAAAGGCTCATCCTGCTGCGGCAAGTCCTGTGATTCGCGCCCGGCTCACAGCGATGCGGACGGACACGATCACAGCGCGGGTGTGAGTCATCGGCAGGTTGTGCTGTTGAGTGCATCGGCAGCTACCATCGGAGCGGGCTTCCTATTCAAATGGATGCTGCCCGGCTCGATTGGTTTGGCGAATGCGTTGTTTGCAGCGGCCACGCTGACCGCGGGCGCGCTGGTTCTACCACACGCGCTGGCTTCACTGAGGCGGCTGCGGCTGGACATGAACGTGCTGATGACTGTCGCGGTGGCCGGGGCATGGCTGATCGGGGAAGGAGCGGAGGCGGCGGCAGTGGTGTTCCTGTTCGGCTTCGCGGAATTGTTGGAGTCATGGAGTGTGGGCCGCGCACGGCGAGCCATTCGCTCTCTGCTTGCTCTGACGCCGGAAACCGCGCGCCGAAAACGAGACGGGGCGGAACCGGAGGAACTGCCCGCCACCGCAGTTCAGCCGGGCGATGTTATCCTCGTGCGCAGCGGCGAGCGCGTGCCGCTGGATGGGGAAGTCGCTGCGGGACAGTCGGCCATCAACCAAGCCCCGATCACCGGCGAGTCGGTGCCCGTGGAAAAGAAGCCGGGCGATCCGGTCTTCGCCGGCACCATCAACGGTGAAGGCTCTCTGGAAGTGCGCGTCACCAAAGCCGCCAGCGATTCCACATTGGCCCGCATCATTCGGCTGGTGGAGGAAGCAGCGGAACAAAAAGCACCCACTCAGCGATTCGTGGATCGTTTTGCGCGCATCTACACGCCAGCCGTCTTTGCGCTCGCGGTGCTCGTGGCAGTGCTGCCGCCGCTGTTCGGCGGAGCCTCATGGAGTGTGTGGAGTTACCGGGCGCTGGTGCTGCTCGTCATCGCGTGCCCGTGCGCACTCGTCATTGCCACGCCCGTTTCCATCGTCTCCGGCCTGACGGTGCTGGCCCGCCACGGCGTGCTCATCAAAGGCGGGGCTTTTCTGGAAGCCGTCGGCAAGCTGCGCGCCCTCGCCGTGGATAAGACCGGCACGATCACCGAAGGACGCCCGCGCGTGACGGAAGTCATTCCGTGGGGTGGCCTGACAGAAACGGAAGTGATGCAGAAAGCCGCCGCCATAGACACTCACTCCACTCATCCATTGGCAACAGCCGTGACCGCCGCCGCCAAGGAGCGCGGTATCAACTTCACGCCTGCGGAGAATTACCAGTCCCGCACGGGGCGCGGCGCGGAAGCGATCATTGACAGGCATCCGCATTTCATCGGTAATCATAAGATGGCGCATGAACTCGGGGTGTGCTCGCCGGAAGTCGAAGCGCGTCTGGCGGAAATAGAAAGTCGTGGCCAATCTCTCGCCGTGCTCGGGCATACGCCTCACGATGGCTGTGCGGGAGCGGTGCTCGGCATCCTCGCCATCGGCGACACCATGCGCGCAGAAGCCCCGGACGCCCTGCGGATGCTGCACGCGGCAGGGCTGGAAAAGATCGTCATGCTCAGCGGCGACAATCAGCGGACTGCCAGTGCCATCGCACAGCAGGCGGGCATAGACGAGGCGCGCGGCGATTTGATGCCGGATCAGAAAGTCGAGCACATTCGCGGATTGGTGAAGGATTACACCCATGTCGGAATGATCGGCGATGGGGTCAACGACGCTCCGGCGCTTGCCGTTGCTGGTGTAGGCATTGCAATGGGGGCGGCAGGGAGCGACACCGCCATAGAGACCGCTGACATGGCACTCATGAATGATGATCTGCGAAAACTAGCTGACGCCATCGCGGTAGGCCGTCGCACCGTCCGCATTATCCAGTTCAACGTGGGCTTTGCCATCGCCGTCAAAGTTATCTTTCTCGTCTTGGCCTTCACCGGCCATACCAGCCTGTGGCTGGCAATTCTTGCCGACACCGGAGCCACGCTGCTCGTCATCGCCAACGCAACGCGGCTTCTTCGATCCTAAACCCAAACGTCCGTATGGGCCGTCGTCACTCCAGAAACAAACCGCCGGGCAGAAAGAAACCTTCTGCACACGCTCCGCCCACTACCGGCGCTCATCGCTTGCGGGATCGTTTGATTATCGCCGCGTGGCTTGTCCTCCCGATAGCAGGAATTGTGGCGATACTCATGTTGGCGATGAAGGCTCAATGGAACCGGAGTATTGATGACCGCCTGAACAAGTGGCGGCAAAGCTACAACCTGAGCGCGGAGACGGTTGCTGCATTTCGCCGGATTGAACTGGAGTTTCACGGCTCTGGCAACCCCTTCACCAGTCCCATCTCACACAGCAAAGAGGAGGAAAATGCTCACCACGAACAAATGGCATCCATGATGGCCCCGGAGGCAAGGGAACGCTTTTTGAGGGACATGCACTCGGGGAAATGGAAGCACTGAACAGTTCTCCGGCAAAGCCGGGAACATGGTTCGCTTTGAGAGAAAGTCTGAGGGTTTGGGTGAGCGGCAGGTTTATACTGAGTGAAGGCTACTGATGCCTTCATCCCACAACCCAAACCAACCAAACCACAATGAAAGCAAATCGCACTCAAACCCTGCTCTCCATCCTGGGCGCTGTCGCGCTGCCTCCTTTGGCCATAGCCGGGCCGAGTATTCCCGGCGGAGTAGTGACCCCGAAGGCTCCGGCAGGCGGATACCTCAAAGGCAAAGCTGCCGCGTGCTGCGTCACACACGATGCGTGTCGCGGTATGGATTGCTGCTTGATTTCCCGGCGGTACACCGCGCAGGCCAGCGGCAAGGGAGTCGCCTGGACGGACGTGCGCGACTGCACCAAAACCTGCTCCATGAATGCGGCTGAAAAGCGAGCCATCTGTGGCAAAGGTAAAGGAATCTAAGTACATGGAACCTCATCTCTCATCAACTCCACCATCAGACAACGAAGCCGGTTTTGATAATCTGCTGCGCTCGGCAAGGGTCAACGTGCCCTTGCCGGGTGCATTTCAGGCTGAAGTCTGGAGGCGGATTTCGCAGGCGCAGGAAGATTCTCCGGGAGCGCGCTGGGCACGCGGCTGGGAGACACTGCTGAATCTGCTGGTCCGGCCCGCTGTGGCTGGAACTGCGGTCGCTTTAATGGTCGCTGCCGGGCTGTTTTTCGGCTCCTCAGGTCAAAGCCAAACACAGGATGGCAAACTGGCTTACGTGGAGTCGGTCAGTCCTTTTGCTCAGGCTCACGCGGGAGGAAGCCGATGAAAAAGGGGCTGGTCGTGCTGCTTATCGCCCTGCTCGCGGGGCTGGCTGCTTTCTGTGCGATGCGCTGGCACCGTTCGGGTGAAGCACACAGTCACGGTGGCGGGATTGTCGTGGATGCGCTGCCGGAACTGGAATGGCTTCGTAAGGAGCTGGAACTGTCTGATGCGCAATTTGAGAAGGTGAAGGAATTGCACACGGCATACCGGCCACGGTGTATGGAGATGTGCCGTCGTATCGCCGAAGCCCACGAAAAGTTGGACGCCATTGCTGGGACGAATAGAACGATCACGCCGGAGTATCAAACTGCGCTCAAGGAACATGCCGCAGTGCATGTGGAGTGCCAGGAGGCGATGCTGAAGCATCTTTACGAAACATCGGCGACCCTCAGTGAAGCGCAGGCGAAACGCTACCTGGAAACCATGCTGCCGTTCGCTCTCGATTTTTCACACAGTGAGTCCGGCACCCTGCACTCTCATTAACTCCGGCCCCGGCGACTTATGGAGGATTCAGACTACGATTTGATGGCGAGGCTGGGGGGCGGCGATGATTTGGCGCTGAATCTGCTGATGCAACGATGGAAGGATCGGCTGGCGGCCTTTCTTTACCGGATGACCGCCCATGTTGAAACGGCTGCTGATTTGACGCAGGAAACTTTTGTGAAGCTCTACCTCGCACGGCAGAAGTACCGGCCTGACGGCAAATTTTCGACCTACCTCTTCAGCATCGCTTCCAATCTCGGGAGGAACCACGCCCGCTGGAAGAAGCGCCATCCTGCGGTCTCGCTGGATGCTGAGAGCAACGGTGAAGCCCTGCTCCCGGAGGCGGCTGATACCGCCCAAACACCTGATGAGGCAGCGGCCAGTGCGGATCGGCTAAAGGCGGTCAATGAAGCCATTCAAGCGCTGCCGGATGATCTCAGAGAAGCGATGACGCTGTTTATCCATGAGGGCATGGGCTATGCAGAAATTGCCACGGTGGCCGGGTGCAGCGTGAAGGCGGCAGAGACACGCATCTACCGCGCACGGCAGATTCTAAAGGAAAACCTCAAACACATTCGATCATGAAAAATGCGCTCTTACTCATCACGCTTGTAGTCTCTTGTCTGATGACGGCCTCGACGGCTTCGGCCCGCACGGTGGAATACGATTTGGTGCTTGCCGAGACCCAAGGCCCTTCTGGGGCCAAGCAAAGCGCGATGACGATCAATGGCACGCTGCCGGGGCCGACGCTGCGGTTCACCGAAGGTGATGATGCGGTGATGCGGGTGCGCAATGATCTGCGCGAGGACACTTCGATTCACTGGCACGGGCTGCTGGTGCCAAACGATCAGGATGGAGTGCCGCATGTGAACATGGCTCCGATTAGGCCGGGTGAAACGCGCGAGTATCGTTTCCGGCTGCGCCAGAGCGGCACCTACTGGTATCACTCCCACAGCGTTTTGCAGGAGCAGCTTGGCATTTACGGGGGCATTGTCATTACGCCAAAAGGAGGGGAGCGCATCAAGGCCAGCCGGGACTCTGTGGTGGTGCTTTCAGACTGGACGGATGAAAAACCCTACGATGTGCTTACCCAACTCCGCGCAGGCCGGGAGTGGCAGGGCATCAAAAAAGGAACCGCGCAAAGCTGGCTCGGGGCGTGGCAGCACAAGGCGCTAGGGAGCTATTTCAAACGCTCGCTCATGCGGATGCCGCCGATGGATTTATCCGATGTCGCCTACCGCCATTTTCTGGTGAACGGCGAGCCGGAATCCTCGCTGGCTGCCAAGGCCGGGGAAACCGTGCGCGTGCGCCTCATCAATGCCAGTGCCGCCACCTACTACTTCATCGAGTTTGCGGGCGGCCCGGTGAAGATTATCGCTGCCGATGGCGTGGACGTGCAGCCGGTCGCACCGGGACGCTTTCTGATGGCGATAGCGGAAACCTACGATCTGCTGGTGAAGGTGCCCGCAGGCGGGGCCTACGAACTGCGGGCCACGGCGCAGGACGGCAGCGGAAAGAGCAGCTTTTTCATTGGGCGCGGCGAGCGTCAATTTGCTCCCGATGTGCCACGGGCCAATCTCTACATGAACCACGGCGCGATGAACATGGGGGGCGGCAATTCGATGGGCGGCATGGATGGGATGAGCGGGATGGATCACAGCAAGATGCAGATGGAAGGGGATGCTGCTCCGGCTGTCGAAAAACCAATTTCGCACGAGGGCATGTATCACGGTGCAAAGGTGGTGGAGGGTCAGGGCGACGGCCCGGAAATGGATCACGCGGCCATGAAGCATGAAGGCATGGAAGACATGAAGGGGATGGATCACAGCAAGATGAAGATGCCAGCGAAGCCGGAGAATGGGACTCCCAATGCGGAGGAAATGCCCGAAATGGATCACAGCAAAATGAAGATGCCCGCCAAATCGAAACAAGGTGAAGCTGCGCAAGCAGACGAAATGGCCGGGATGGACCACGGCTCCATGCCGGGAATGAAGATGAAAGGCATGGATCACGCGGCGATGGGACACAGCGCCGGTGCGGCCCCGGCGCAAAGCCACAATGGCCACGCTATGACCAATGCGGAGCGTCCCGGCAGTCCCTACGAAATGCTGCGCGCGGTGCGCTCCACGCGGATTTCCGATGACCGTCCGCTGCGCGAATACACCTTCCGTCTGCAAGGCAACATGATCCGCTACGTCTGGACACTGGACGGCAAGACGCTCACAGAAGCGGACACCATCAACGTGCGGCGCGGCGAGCGCGTGCAGTTCAAGCTCATCAACGAAACGATGATGCACCATCCGATGCACCTGCACGGTCACTTCTTCCGGGTGCTGACGGGAGCGGGCGATTTTTCGCCGCTCAAACATACCGTGGACGTGCCGCCGTTTGAAACCCGCACGATTGAATTTGCCGCCGATGAGCCGGGCGACTGGATGATGCACTGCCACATTCTTTACCATGCCGAGGTGGGCATGGCCCGCGTGGTTCACTACGAGGATGCGCCGGTTCCGTCGCACCTGCACGGCGTCAGCAAATTCGACATGTGGACGGCGCACGATCCAATTTTCTTCTTCGGCGAGGGCACCGCCCTTTCGCAGATGAGCGATGGTTTCCTGACGATCCAAAACAACCGCAATGCCCTCACCGCGAGCTGGGAAGTCGGCTGGGGCCGCGTGGACAAAACCGGTTACGAAGTGGACCTGACCTATGACCGCTACATCGGAAATTTTGCGAGCGTTTTTGCCGGAGCCGAGTTGACCAACGGCGAGGCCGGGGATCGCGGCATCTTCGGCGTGCGCTACCTCCTGCCGCTCATGATCCAGTCTCAGGCGTGGGTGGACACGGAAGGGGATTTCCGTCTCGCGCTCACGCAAAGCATCGCCCTCACGCCGCGACTGGCCGTCTTTGGCGGCGCGGAATACGATACCCTGACGCGCTGGGAGGGCGTGGCTGGTCTGGAGTATGTGCTGGGCAAACGCTTTTCGCTGATCGGCCAGTGGCACAGCGAATACGGTGCCGGTGGCGGCCTGTCGTTCCGGTTTTGATGAATGAGACAGCCATGCACAATTTCACCTTCACAATGGGGCCATCAGGCCAATTTGTTTCCTATCACGGCTACCAGCAGGGAACCCCGGTTTCTGAAACGCAAAGCATTTGGAATCCCGGCGTCTATGACCAACTGCGGGATTCCTTCCGGGTTGTGGACTATACGAAGCTCACGGAGCCGATGGCGGGTTTCCTGAATCAGGATTTCCCGATCATTCAGCAGGCTGACTTTGACCGGTATGGGGAAGTGCTCGTTGACTTGACCAATACGGTGATGGCTCAGCAAGCTTGCTTGAATCTGGGCCTGCTGCGCGGTGCCTACCGCCCCTGCGTTATTGTCGAAGTGATGGCTCGTGGGGAGGTGACTTACGAATTTCTGAACTACACACAGCACGCGAAACGTGAAGTCGAGATCATGGCGGAACTACGGGCGCTCCTGCGACTGCGCGATCCGCAGACTGCGGAGTTTCGTATCCAAGTCACCGATACCGCCATCGGAGGGTATGGGGCGGAGCATTTGGCACAGATGCTGATTGGCATCAAAGCATCAGAAAAGTGCTTTCATAATCAGCAGTGGGTCGTGACCTTCAATCTGCTGCACGATAGAAGGGGCGGAACCAACACCGCAAAAATGAGAGGAATCCAAGACCTCAGTGCTGATGGGCTGCGGTTTGAAATCCTGCTCTACGAAGTGCCCAATCTGATCACGGAAGATTATGATGCCGGGCTGGGTCTGGTATTTGAGGGGCAGACTGTGAAGCCTTGCAGTGAGCCGGGAAGTTTTTTTCTGCAATCCCACGCGGGCATTTCACTTGTGGAGTCGGTCGATCTGAAAACGACGTTCGATGAGCTTTACACACAATCCATCACAGACGGCCTCGTCACTTCATCGGAATACAAGCAGGTGGCGGACATTTGGAACCGGCAGCGGGACAAGTGAGAGGGCGAAATTTCAAAGGAGAAACTTACCATGAGTGATTGCTGTCAAAAACCAAAGCCGGAACCGGAAAAGAAATCGTGCTGCCACGGCGAACATGATGGGCACGGCCATCATCATTCCCACGATGCGGTGAAGCCCGCAGCGGGGGCCAAGTATTTCTGCCCGATGTGTCCGGGCGTGGAATCAGACAAGCCCGGCGACTGCCCGAAGTGCGGCATGGCGCTGGAACGAAATCCCGCGTGGAAGCCGGAGGCCCGGACGATCTACACCTGCCCGATGCACCCGGAGATTGAGCAGGACGGGCCGGGGGAGTGCCCGAAATGCGGGATGGCACTTGAACCAAAGACGGTGCAGCCAACTGAGGAAGCGGAAGACGCGGGTGAATTGGGATCGCTCCAGCGCAAACTCTGGTGGAGTGCGGCGCTGGCGCTGCCGGTCTTTCTGCTGGCGATGGGCGAAATGATTCCGGGCCTGCGGGTGCCGGAGCAGGCTTCGGCGTGGATTCAATTCGTGCTGGCCACCCTCGCGGTGTTCGGAGCTGGAGGCTTCATCTTTGCCAAAGCGTGGCGGTCGCTCCAGCACCGCAGCCTGAACATGTTCACGCTGATCTCGCTCGGGGTGGGTGCGGCATGGCTTTACAGCACGGCGGCGGTGCTTTTCCCTCATCTGTTTCCGCACTCGTTGCGCCACGGTGGTCGCGTGGCGCTCTACTTTGAAGCGGCAGCGGTAATCACGGCGCTGGTGATTCTCGGGCAATGGCTGGAAGCCCGCGCGCGCAGCAAGACAGGACAGGCGGTGCAGGCTTTGCTGGGACTGGCGGCCAAAACCGCCCGCCGGGTGGTGAACGGAGTTGAGGAGGATGTTTCGCTCGATGCGGTGCAGTTGGGCGATGTGCTGCGGGTGCGTCCGGGGGAAAAGATTCCTGTGGATGGCGTCCTCATCGAAGGCGGCAGCGCGGTGGATGAATCCATGATAACCGGCGAGCCGCTGCCGGTCGCCAAGAAGGCAGGAGATCGCGTGGTGGGAGCCACCATCAATCAGACCGGGGCTTTTCTGATGAAGGCGGAAAAGATCGGAGCCGACACGCTGCTTTCACAAATCGTGCAGATGGTAGCGGAAGCGCAGCGCAGCCGCGCCCCCATTCAGCGCATGGCCGATCAGGTTTCCGGGTGGTTTGTGCCTGCGGTGGTGCTGATCGCGGTGCTGACCTTTGCGGGCTGGATGCTGCTCGGGCCGGAGCCGCGACTGGCCTATGCCATCGCGTGCAGTGTGGCGGTGCTCATCATTGCCTGTCCCTGTGCGCTGGGGCTGGCCACGCCCATGTCCATCATGGTCGGCGTGGGGCGGGGAGCGCAAATGGGCGTGCTGGTGCGCGATGCGGCCGCATTGGAGCGCGCGGAGAAAATCACGCACCTCATCACCGATAAAACCGGCACCCTCACCGAAGGGCGTCCGGTGGCCAAAAAAGTCGTGGCCGTAAAGTCCGGCGATGAAAAACGGCTCCTCTCTGTGGCCGCCGCTCTGGAACAACTGAGCGAACATCCGCTGGCCCACGCCATTGTGAGCAGCGCCAAAGAGGGCGGGCTTTCACTTCCCACGGTAACAGATTTCACCTCCGTGACGGCGGCGGGAGTGATGGCCAAAATTGACGGGGTGCTGGTGCGGGTCGGCAAGCGTGCCTGGCTGGAAAGCGAAGGCGTTGCCATTCCCGCCTCGCTTTCCGCCGCCGCACAGGCACTTCAGGAGAAGGCCCACACCGTCATTTGGATTGCAGAAGATGCGGTGCTCAGTGGCTTCGTGGCCGTGACAGATCCGATCAAGGCTTCCTCGCCGGCGGCGGTCAGGGAACTGCACGCGATGGGTCTCAAAGTGGTGATGCTCACGGGGGACAACCAGCAGACGGCGCAAGCGGTCGGCAGGGAACTTGGCATTGATGACGTGCGCGCGGAACTCACCCCGGCGGACAAACTCAGCATCGCCCGCACGCTGCGCGCTCAGGGTGCGGTGGTCGGCATGGCGGGCGACGGCATCAACGATGCCCCTGCGCTGGCGGAAGCCGATGTCGGGATCGCGATGGGAACCGGAACAGATGTGGCCATTCAAAGTGCGGGGCTGACGCTGGTGAAAGGTGATCTGCGCGGCATCGTGCGCGCGCTGGGCTTGAGCCGCGATGTGATGCGCAACATCCGGCAAAATCTCTTCTTCGCCTTCATCTACAATGCCGTCGGTGTGCCGCTGGCGGCGGGGCTGCTCTATCCGTTCACCGGCTGGCTGCTCAATCCGATGGTGGCCGGGGCAGCGATGGCTCTGAGCAGCGTTTCTGTAATTGGAAACGCGCTGCGGCTGCGGCATCAGAAATGACCGTGGTGAAAGCCGGGCAAGGGTTTGCCTCCCGCACGGTTTTCTACCCTGCATGAACAAACTTCTCCGCACGGCCATCGTCACCCTCACAGCCTTTACCTCCGTGGCCTATGCCCACGGTAGCGAAGCCCACAAGTCTTCGGCTTTACCGATGGGGCTTGATCCGGTGCATCTCCACCTGCTCACCAACCACATTCCCATCTTCATCACGCTGGCCGGTCTGATCGCCATGGGACTGGCGTTTCTCTGGAAAAATGATGCGGTGCGCCGTGCGGCTCTCATCCTTCTCATCATCGGCATCGGGGGAGGAATCGGGACGTATTGGCTGGGGCAGCAAGCCTACAAGCCCGTGCGCGGACTGGCCGATGAGATCGGACAGGAGTGGCTCGATCTGCACATGGAGCGGGCCGAAAAGGTGATCTGGCTTTTCTGGCTGGCGGGCGTTTCGTCGGTAGTGGCCCTTGTGACCGCGTGGCGCAAATCCCGTTTTGCGCTCCTCACTACGCTTCTGGCCGGTGCTTTGGCTGCGGCCACGCTCGGCACGTCCGGCTGGATCGCTGATGCGGGCGGAAAAATCCGCCACCCGGAGATTCGCGGCGATTCCAAGCCTGTCAGTGAGGAGCCATCGTCTGACACCACGCCTGATGCGACGAACGAAGAAGCCCCCCACGAACACTGAGGCAAATCCGGTTTCCTGTTCGGCGGATTCCTGATCTACTGCTGTCCATGAATCCTGCCTTCCGTCTGCCCCTGATTTTGAGCCTTTGTCTTTCGCACAGTCTGGCCGCCGTTCGTGTGGAGGACGTGCCTGAAAAGGGCGTGCAGCCAGAAGTGGCCACGGACGGGAATGGCATCGTGCATCTCGTATATCTGCGGGGCGATGCGAAGGCATCCGAAGTGCGCTACACCTTTCGCAAGCCGGGGGAACCGTGGCAAAAAAGCCAGACGGTCAATTCCCGGCCCGGCTCCGCAGTGGCGCTGGGCAGCATCCGGGGGCCGCAACTGACGCTGGGGCAGGGTGGGGCCGTCCACGTTCTCTGGAACGGAACTGATAGCGAAAAAACCGGGCGCTCGCCGCTGTGGTATGCGCGGCGGGCCGCAAATGGGGCGGACTTTGCACCGCAGCAGGATTTGCTGGGCGAGGCCACAGCCCTCGATGGTGGAGCCTCAATGGCTAGTGATGCCAAAGGGCGCGTGTTCGTCGTCTGGCACGGCAACGCCGCCGGGGTGAAACCGGAAGAAAGCCAGCGGCTCATTTTTCTGCGGGTTTCGAGTGATGACGGGAGCACTTTTAAGGAAGCGGAGCCGGTCAATCCGGCCAGTCCCGGCATTTGTGCCTGCTGTTCATTGAGGGTGCTGCTCAACGCGGAGGGCGAACCTCAAATCTTTGTCCGCAACGCGGCGACGATGGAGCATCGCGCCATGACTTTGTATGCGCGCAGCGGTGGGCGCTGGGATATGCGCGAAGTCGAGCCGTGGAATATCGCGGCCTGCCCGATGAGTTCCGCAGCCCTTGCCGTGAGCGGGCCGCGTCTGCTGGGGGCGTGGGAAACCGCAGGCAAAATACGTGCGGGCTGGCTGGATGCGGCGGACGGCAAATCCGCAGAGACGATAGCTCCCAAAGCAGCGAAGCATCCTGCCATCGCTCTCAATTCCAGCGGGGCCGTGCTCGTGGCATGGGTGGAGGGAAGCGGCGGGAATCGTGGTGGCCAGGCGTGCTGGCTGGTGCTGGACAAGAATCTGCGCCCGGTGGGAGAAAAAGGCGTCGCGGAAGGAGTGCCGCCCTGGGGGCGTGTGGCAATCTATGCTGAGTCCGGCGGTGGCTTTGTGCTGCTGCGTTAGTGGCCGCAGCAGTAGTAGGTGCAGCCTCCGCAGCTCCAGTAGTGGCCGTGATGGTGGCAGTGGCTTCCGCAGAAGCGGGTTTCGGTGTGTGACACGGGGCCATTGTCGGAGGCGGTCGCCGTGGCAGGTGTGGCCGCCGCGAACAGAACAATGGCGGTCAATGCTGAGGCGGGCAGGATGAGAGTGAGCAGCTTTTTCATGGTGGTAGATGCCGGGTGGCACTGCGTTGGAACGGAAAGGAGCAAAATTTATTCAGGGGCACTGCAAAAAGCTGAGGGTTTCACTCCCGCCCGGACATTTACCCGATGACGACGGGAATAAGCCCATCGCCAACCCATCCGATCAAAGGAACACGAACCATGCAATTCTGGAAAACAACCGCCGCACTTCTCCTGCTCGCCGGGGCTGCCCTGAGCCTGAGCGCCTGCCAAACGTCCCCCCCTCAACCTCCGCCGGCGGATGAACACGCCGGACACACCAAGCACGTCCACGCGGACGGCTCGGTTCACTACCATTGATCGCTTAACCCAAACCCCAAACCAAGGAACAGACACCATGAAAAAACAAAACATCATCCTCACCGCCCTCGTGGCCATCACTGCCTTCACCGCCGCCCCGCTGGTGCGGGCCGATGAAGGACACAAGCACCACCAAACGAAGGAAGAGCCTTCCAAGGCCAAAGAGGAACCTTCCAAAGCCAAAGAAGAACCGGGCAAACCCAAGGTGAAGCCCTACACTCTCACCACCTGCATCGTCTCCGATGACAAGCTGGGCGAGATGGGCAAGCCTGTCGTGTTCAACTACAAGGATCAGGAAATCAAGCTCTGCTGCAAAGCCTGCCGCAAGGACTTTGACAAAGACCCGGCCAAATTCCTCAAGAAGCTCGAACCCAAAAAGTAGCCCCCCGCGGCCTCGGCCAGCCTTGCCCGGAGTAAAATCTCCGGCATGGCCGGCTCCGTCGCATCCCTCCATTCGTATCCAAAACTGCACCGGTGAAAAATCTTCTCGCCATCCTTCTCACGCTTTGCCTGGCTCTGCCCGGCACGGGATGGGCGCGTGTTTTAGACCGGCTGCCGTGTCCGCAGGAAGCGCCGCATTGTGCGTCCGAGGCCACGGCCCACCACTGCGCCTGCTGTGAGAAAGGCGCGTGTGCCTGCCAAATTTCAGAGGATGAGGTTCCGGCCAAGCCGCTGCCTCTCCCGCCGCCCCGCACAACGACGGGCGGCGACATGATTTTCTTCGATCTTCCGCAGACCACAGGGTTTCTCGAACCCGTGGTCGTTACGGCGAGGCCCAAGGCTCCGACTGCTGCGGAACGCGCTGCTTTGAACGCTCAGAGAGTGCCGCTCTATATCCGGCACTGCTCCCAATTGTGGTGAAGAACTGCGCTTCCCGCCCGTGGTGTGCCCAGGCATCGGCACCCACTCAGACACGGGCGGAGTGAGCGCATCCGGCTTTCAGTATGTGCGCCGATTTCGTGCCGGGCGTGCTCTGAACTGATCTCTCCGCCAGCGGCCCGAATTCAGGGCGTTGCGGGTTTTACTCCACTTTGGTGTTTTACGTTCAATGAAATTTCTTACCACACTCTTTGCGGCCCTGCTGGCTGCTTCCACACTCGCCAGGGCCGAGGTCGTGGAATACACTCTCGATGTCCGCGAAACGACGATCTCACCCGCCGGAAAACCGGTGCGGGCGCTGACCATCAACGGCGGGCTGCCCGGCCCCACGCTCCGCTTCAAAGAGGGCGACATGGCCCGCATCCATGTCGTCAACGGATTGAAGAATGAGGAGGTTTCCTCCCACTGGCACGGGCTGCTGTTGCCCAACGTCGAAGACGGTGTGCCCTACGTCAGCACGCCGCCGATTTTTCCCGGCAAGTCCCGCACCTTTGAATTTCCGCTCAAGCACGCGGGCACCTACTGGTATCACAGCCACACTGGCTTGCAGGAGCAGCGCGGCGTCTATGGCAGCATCGTGATTGAGCCGAAAGGCGGCGAGCGCATCAAAGCGGATCGTGATGCAGTGCTGGTGCTCTCTGACTGGACGAATGAAAACCCGCAGGAGGTCATGCGCACGCTCATGCGGGCCAGCGATTGGTATGCGATCAAGAAGGGCACCGCGCAGTCCATCTCGGGCGCGGCCAAATCCGGTTATCTCAAAGATTACTTCCAGCGGGAAAAGGCACGCCTCCCGCCAATGGATGTTTCGGATGTGGCATACGACGCCTTCCTCATCAATGGAAAGCCGCTCTCCACGATTGAAGCAAAACCCGGCGAACGGATTCGGCTGCGCATCATCAACGCGGCGGCGTCCACGTATTTCTATCTGAACTCTGCCACCGGCCCGCTCTCGATCATCGCGGCTGATGGAATGGACGTGCAGCCCATCAAGCAAAGCCGTCTGCTCATGGGCATGGCGGAAACCTACGACGTGCTGCTCATCGTGCCCGGCTCCGGCGCGTGGGAATTCCGCGCCACCTCACAGGATGGCTCCGGCAAGGCATCAGTGCTCATCGGAGCGGGCGAGCAAAAGCCCGCGCCCGACATCGAACGGCTTAACCCTTACAGCATGAACGTCGCCCTGGCCGCCGTGCTCGATCAACTGGATGAAACCGGCCACCTTTCCGACAAGGAAGCACTGGCGCAGGAAAAGCCGCGTCCGCTGCCGCCCTACAAGCGACTCAAGGCGGTCAAGCCAACCACACTTCCCAAAGCCGCTCCTGTCCGCCGCATCCAGCTCAAACTCAGCGGCGACATGATGCGCTACATCTGGACCATCAATGGCACCACACTCACCGAAGACAGTAAAATTCCGGTCAAAAAAGGCGAAGTGCTGCAAATGGAAATCCGCAACGACAGCATGATGCACCACCCGATGCACCTGCACGGCCACTTCTTCCGCCTGCTGATGGATGACGGCCCCGACCCGAAATTTGCCCCGCTCAAGCATACCGTGGACGTGCCCCCGATGAGCAAGCGCGTGATCGAATTCTACGCCAATGAAGAAAAGGACTGGGCCTTCCACTGCCATTTGCTCTATCACATGCACGCCGGAATGATGAAGGTCTTGAGCTACGATGACCAGGGGCCGGAGCACCAGCCCTCGCTCGATCTCAAAAACGAAAACCCCTTCTACTTCCTCCTCGATGGCAACGTGCAGAGCCAGATGAGCATGGGCTTTGCCCGCTTCATGAATGCCCGCAACGATTTCGGCGTCATGTGGAAAGCCGGGTGGGGCCACGATCAACCTGCCATGATGGAGCCGATGGACGGCGGGATGATGGGCATGACAGAGAAAATGCCGGATGTGGAGTACGAAATTGATCTGATGTGGATGCGCTACATCAACCCGCGCTGGATGACGATGGCCGGGTATCGCTTCACCAACATGATGGATGACGATGAAGACACGGCCTTTGTCGGCTTCACGCACCGGCTGCCCTACATGTTCGACTTCACCGGCACCGTGGAGAGCAATGGCGATCTGCGTTTCGGCCTCGCCAAGACTCTCCAGATTACCAACCGCCTGAGCACCTTTGGCCGCGTGGAATACGACACCGCCCAGGACTGGATGTGGATGGCCGGAGCCAACTACACCCTCACGAAAAATTTCGGACTGATGACCTCCTACGATTCCGATTACGGATTCGGCGCGGGCCTTTCATTCCGATTCTAAACCCAAAAACCAAAACCAAACCAACCATGAAAACCAAACTCAATTCGGCCATCGCTGCCCTCCTGCTCACCGCAGCCGCGGCATTTCTCACCTCCTGCGCATCCACCGGCAGTACAGTCAGCACCAGCACCAGTTCCGGTGGCGGCACCGCGGCGTCCAATCCGGCTCCCACCGGCGGCACCAAGCCCTATCCGCTCAAGACCTGCATCATCACCGACAACGATCTAGGCTCTATGGGGGATGAGCAGCGGATTGTGTATCAGGGACAGGAAATCAAGTTCTGCTGCAAGCCTTGCGAAGCCAAGTTCCTCAAGAACCCGGCAAAGTATCTGGCGAAACTGAACTGACACCGCCGCACTCGGCCACCCAGCCCCGCCGGACATTACGGAGTCCGGCGGGAAAGCGACAGAGTAGTCACGCATCGCGTGGAAATTCGTGTGTTGAACCGAAGCAGGCCTCAGGCAAAATTGCCTGATGAGCAACCATAAGCGCGGCCAAGCTCCCTTCGGCTTTCGATGGCAGGGGGGACGCTTACTTCTTGAGGAGGCGGAGGCTGCCATCCGGCGGCAGGCAATGTCTGAGTTTCTGAGGCTGAAATCAATGGGAGCCGTCGCTGCTGGCTTGAACGCTGCCGGGCACGCCAGCCGCCGCGGCGGTAAGTGGACGGATATGCAGGTGGCCAGAATTATGGAGTGTTCGTCAGCCATTGGAATTTACGAGATCAACAGAACTGAAGAAGACGAATCCGGGCGACGGCGGAAAACAGGTAAGGGCGAGCGCACCACAGTCGAGTGCGAGCCTCTGGTGACGCGCGAGGTGTGGGAAAAGGTGACTGCTCTCATAGCTGCCAATCGAGCCAAACGGGCACCCGCACGCGAAGATAAAGCCCCGCTCAGCGGGCTTGTTTGGTGCGGTTGTTCGCAAAAGATGAGCGCGCCCGCCGGGTCGGGAAATTACTACTGCCAAAAGTGTTCGACTCGGATTGCAGCGTCCGACCTTGAAGCGATTTTCGCGGACGATTTCGAGGAGGTCATCGCCAGCCATCCGGCTCTGTTTGGGGCGCTCGAACTGCCCTCAGACCGGCGCGAGTGGCTGGGAGAGATTGCCGGGCTTGAAAACCAACTCGATGACGCAAAACGACAGCGGGCTGGGGTGGAGCGGATGTTTGCTGAGATGGCAATTTCCAAAAGCAGGTTTGAAGAACTGCATGTGCCACTTGATCGCCGGGTGCGGGAACTGGAAGCAAGCCTCGCCAGCCTGCGGGGGAAGCTGGAAGCAGTAGCGCCTCCCCCGGCAGGGAAGCCAACCGCCAGTTGGCAAACCCTCTGGCCTTCTTGGCCAGAGAACCGGCGACGCCGGATCATTCTCACGTTTGTGAGCGCGTTCGTCGTCAGCGGCGACGAAGTCCAAATCACATACCTCCTCCCTGAGCCTTCCGGCTCTAAAGAAACCACCGAACCCCAACAAATCACCAGTCCAACAAATCAACTTCAAACCGGGAACGGGCCGGTTTACGTCCGCCTCCCCAAGCCGGGTGAAAAGTGCCCCATTACCGGCCTGAGCCGGGCGAAGCTGAACGAGCTAATCCTCGGGAACGAGCGGAACAATTTCAATCCACCCGTGGCCAGCAAGAGCCTCCGCCAAAAGGGCGCGCAGCGCGGCATCCGGCTTGTTTTGTTGGAGAGCCTGATGGCCTACTTGTCAGGAAAATCCTGAAATAGTGTTGGCATTTTGTGTTGGCAGCGCCGGTTTTTTGGCGCTTTTCTTATTCGCAACTCGTTGATTTTGAATAAGTTGGAGGCGGAGGCGGGAATCGAACCCGCGAATGGAAGTTTTGCAGACTTCTGCCTTACCACTTGGCTACTCCGCCGCATTGCGTGGGCGTGAGACTATGGCGGGAGCGGTGACTGTCAACGGGTGAGGCGCAGGAATTCGTGCGTTGCCGGCGGGACCTCAGGGGGTCGCGATTTGTTCCGGGAAGGGGCAGGAGCTGCAGCCGGCGGGGGCAGCGAGGCAGAAATCGTGGTAGATCTGGAGGAGTGCCTGGTGCTGCCAGAGACGTTTGGTATGGCGGGCGGCGCGGGCCGGGGTGCCGAAAAGACGGATGGCGGCGATCTCGGTTTGCTGGCTGTCGCCGGGCGAAGGGAGGCGGGTGTAGTCGTCCCAGAGTTCCGGGCGGGCGGGCAGCAGGAACGGATAGACGACATTGGCGAGGATGTCGTGGATGCGCTGCGTGCCGAGGAGGGCGAGCGGTGTGGCGGAGGGGCGCGCCGTGAGGGTGTAGTGAGTGCTCCAGTAGGGATGGGTGAGGCCTTCGAGCAGGGCGGTGAAGGTTTTGGCGTGGAAGGCGGCGGGATCGAGCTGGCGGCGAATGGATTTCCAGTGAGCAGCGATCTGCCAGAGGGCGGCGACACGGCGCTGCGGGTGATTCACCGGGCGGGTGCCGGAGAGGGTCCAGCGGATGGGCCGGGCAGCGGCCCCGGGGGTGAATGTAGCGCGGTATTTCCACCAGCTTTCCCAGAGGCTGCGCAGCCATGCGCGGGTGGCGGCATCCCCGTGCTCCGCCTCGCGGCCGTCGAGGAATCCGGCGGCGCCAAAGAGCAGGGCTTCTGCGTCGCCGGGGCGGCTGTGGAGAAAGCGGAGCGGCAGGCGCTGGGCGAGGACGCTCATGGGGAGTTTGTTGCGGCTGTAGCCGAGGGCTTCGGCCATGCCCTGGAAGAGGGCCTGATCGACGCCGTGGATGGTGGCGATGCGGCGCCAGCGGCGGCCTTTGCACTCAAGCCGGTAGCGGGCGGCGGCGTCCATGATTTCGAGCAGGCGGCTCTCCGGAAGACTGGTTAGGTTTTGCACACAGCGGCCGGGTCGGGCCGGGGCGTCCCCAGGGGGTGTCTGCGGGCAGGCGGTAATGTCGAGCAGCACCTGAGGCACTTCCCGGTTTTCTGCGGTGCGGGTAAAGAAGACGGCTTCGCCCGGAGGCGTTAGGAAGAGGTGGAGCAGGGTGTCGTTGTAGGCGGGATTGGAGGCGTGTCCGTGGGCCTCCCAGTCGCGCGGCGAGGGGTCCAGCTCGATGCTGCCGCGGCGGGCGGTGCCGTCGATTTCGACGACACAGTCGCGGAAGTCGGGACCGGCGCCATGATTCCACCATCCGAAGTCGAGAATGCGCACCTGCTGTCCGGTGAGGGTGGTGAAGTCGCGGCCGAAGTCACCGGAGAACCAGCGGCTTTGCCAGGCGAGTTCGTCCGGCGGCGAGGGATCGGGCGGGAAGAGTTCCGGCTCCCCCAGGCGGGGGCCGGCGAGGGAGGCGAGGAAATCCGGATAGCGCCGGGCGGCAGCGGACAGGACGTCAGGGGACATGCGGCACTAACGGGATTCGCGGATCTGCTGGACGAGGGCTGTGGCGGCGGCGGCGGCGGGTGCCGAGGGGTTCTTCTCGACGAGGGCGTTGAGGAGCTTTATCGCCTGCTTCGTTTCGCCGTCGCGGCGCAGGGCATCGGCCATGAGGAACTGCACGCGGGCTTTGGCCTCGGCAGCGGGGCTGAATTCGAGGGCCTTGTTGAACCACGGCTCGGCTGACGGCCAGGCTTTCTTTTCGCCGGCCTGAGCGTGCAGCGCGAGGAATTCATAGATGACCGGGCTTTTCAGGCTTTCCGCGGCGCGCCCGAGGTTTTCTGTCAGGGCGGCGGCATCCTCCGGCTTGCCCCAGCGCTGCATGGCGAGGCGGAGGGCTTTGTAATCGGGCGCGAATTTCTTGTCTCCCCCCCCGGCGGGTTTGGCGAAGGGCCGGTAGAGCGGATCACCGAGGACGACGCTCATCCACGAGAGCCCGCGGGTGCTGCCCCAGGCGGCCTCAGCGAGGTTGAAGCCCTTGAGCAGGCGGTCGGTAAAGATGTCGAGATTCGCGCAGAGTCCGAGATAGGGTTCGAAGACGTTGCCGAGTGTGGCGCAGGCCCCGCGGTCGAGCAGCGGGCCGCACCAGTGGCGGTCTTTGGTCTTAAGAATATGGGCGCTGAAGGAATGAATGTGGCAGGCGACCGCCCCGCGGCGGAAGCGGAAGGCGGGATTGAGAAACGGGCCGTCGGCGTGCTCGGTGTACCAGCCGAGATAGAGCGCGCAGTCGTCCATGGAATAATTTTTTGGCAGCGTGGGAGCCCACGTGTCCATGATGACCGGCACGCCCTGGAGTTCGAGCATGCGGGCGGCATTGATGAGCCAGTCTTCGCCCATTTTGTAGCCCTCACCGGTTTTCTGGGCGAGGTCGATGTAGGCTTTGCCGTAGAGGCCTTCCTTTTCGACGGCGACAGCATCGTCGATGAGCCGTTTGGCGGTGGCTTTGTCAGGACCGTCAATGCGGCCGACGAGAAACATGGGAGCGAGCGGCGTTTCGGCGAAGGGCTTGTCGCTGCCGAAGTAGGGGTTGTTCACCACACTGTTAATAGGGCGCTCGAGGACACCAAAGGCGGCGAGATCGGAATCCACGCTGCCGGCATTCTGCTGCATGGGAGGCGCGGTGATTTCCTGGCCGGTCTTCGGGTCTTTGCCGTGCGAGGCCTCCATGATTTTCATCGGCACGCCCTGCATGATGGCGAAGACACGCATGGTGGTTTTCACGGCGAGGAGGCCGTCCTTGCCCACCCGCGCCGTTTCCCACCACTTGCGCTGATCGAAGACGGCACGCAGCGGGCGGTCGATATCACTGTTGAAGGCCTCGCGCGTGATCATGTCCGCGCTGGAGCACTTGAGGCCCACCAGATTGCCCGCCGGGATGCCGCGCTGTTTGGCGTAATACTCCGCCAGTTCCCGGGAACTGGCGTCGTTTTCGTTGAAAATCACGACCGTCGCCGGGCGGTAATCAAAGAGGGGCTTTTCCTGCGCCCGCAAAAGCCCGGTGCACAAGGTCAACAATAGAAGAAGTCGGTTCACGATGGTCGATTCTAGTCAGGCGTCCGCGCCGCGCCAGAGGAGGATGAGGCCGCAGACGTGGGCAATTATCAAGGCATCTAAATGGTCAGGGCCGGGAGCTGGAAAGTGCAGTGGAAAGCGGGAAACATTTGCCCGCGCGGGAGTTTTCCCGATAATTTGCCCGCGCGCCGCCGCTGTGCGCCGGCGCCTCCGTATTTCTCCTGCATTTTCCTATCAAAAACCCATGCGTATTTCAGTCCTGATCTCAGCCCTGCTGCCGCTGCTGGCAGCCACCGCCGGCGGCAGTCCGGCCACTGTGGAACTCAACCAGGGCGGCTCCGTTCGCGGTGAACTGCTCTCCGAAAGCGCCGAGAAGGCGGTCGTGGATCTGGGCTTCACGGTGCTGAGCATTCCCAAAGACGCGGTGACGCGGGTGGTGAAGGACGAAGCCCCGGCCGCTGCGCCCGCCGCCACTTATACTGAAGACCTCTACCGCACCGATGCGGCGGCCCGCCCCCAGGCGGTGAAAGACCTCGTCAAATCCATCGGCGACCGCGTGGTGCTCATCAAGACGCCCTCCGGCCTTGGCTCCGGCTTCATCATTCATCCTGACGGTTATCTGATGACGAACGACCACGTGATCGCCGGGGAAAATCAGATCACCGTGACGGTGTTCGGCCAGAGCACGGAGCGCCAGACCTACAGCAATGTGCGCATCCTCGCCGCCAGCGCGGACCTTGATCTTGCGCTGCTCAAGATTGACACCCCGGACAACCGCCAGTTTCCCACCGTGCCGATCGGCGATGCGGACGAATTGAAGCAGGGACAGCCGGTCTTCGCCATCGGCGCGCCGCTGGGACTGGAGCGCAGCGTGAGCGAGGGCATCGTCTCCCTGCGAAACCGCCAGGAGGAGGGCAATATTTACATCCAAACGACGACGCAGATCAATCCCGGCAACTCCGGCGGCCCGCTTTTCAATCTGCGCGGCGAAGTGATCGGCGTAAACAACATGAAGATTGTGCAGACCGGCGCCGAGGGCCTTGGCTTTGCCATTCCGAGCACGGTGCTGAAAGGTTTTCTGAAGAACCGCGACACTTACGCCTTCGACCCCGCCAATCCCAATGCCGGATTCCGCTACAACCGCCCGCCAAAGCCGGACAACCTGCCCAAAGAAGCCGTAAAACCGTAACCTTTCACCCCATCCCTGACACTTTCCCAACTCACACACACATTATGAAATCAGCCTTCACTTCCCTGTTTCGCACTCCCCGTCTGCTGCTGGCACTCACCCCGCTGGCAGCGCTGCCTCTGCACGCAGCCGACCCCGCCGCGCTGCTCCCGGATGAATCCGTCGCCTACATGGAGATGGACAGCCAGGCGATTTATAAACTGGAAGAGCACCGTGTGGCCAAAACCCTGCCGCTCGAGAAGCTGAAGGACCTGTTCTACAAGATCGGACAAACCTCGGCAGAGGAGCAGGAGGCCCTGAAGAAGCGGATCGCTGAAGCGACCGGCGTGAGCTATGACGAACTGGAAAAGAAGTTTGGCCGCTTCGCTCTCAGCATTCACGATCTGGATATCCCGGCCAATCCCACCCCGGAAACCGTAGGGATGGAGTTCTCCGCCGCCTACGAGTTCGACGGTGACGAGGAACTGCTCAAGAAGATGGCCGATGTCACCATCGAAGAGATGATCAAGCAGGTGGAGAAGCAGGGGCAAACTGAAGAGGCCGAAGAAGTCTTCGGCAAGCTCAAGGAGTTCTTCGAGCACAGCACCGTGGAGCACGAAGGTGCGAAGATCCACGTCCTCAAACTGAAGGACACCGATGAAACCAAAGACGCTCCCTCATTCATCCGCGAGTGGGCCTACTCGGTGCATGAAAAGATGATCGTGGCCGCCTCCGGAGTGGAGCAGGTCGAGGAAATGCTGGGCCGCCTCAAGTCCGGCTCCGACAGCGGCTCCCTCGCCGCTTCCGCCTATTACAAGAAGGACAAGGACAAAGCCGGCAAGCCGGTCGCCATCGCCAGCCTGAATCTGAAGACGATTCTTGGTCTGGTGGAGAAATACGCGCTGCCCATGGCCGACTCCTCCGATGTGGACGTGGAGAAAGTCTGGAAAGCACTCGGGGCTGATAAACTGGAAAGCGCCGCTCTGGCACTCGGCGTGGAGTCCGCTGCCATCGACATCACCGGCCTTCTGAGCTACAGCGACAAGCCTGGCATTCTGAGCTTCCTCGCCATCCCCGGCAGCGGCAGCCCTCCCTCCTTCCTGCCCAAAGACATCCAGTCCGGCAGCTACCAGCAGATTGATCTCGAACAGACGATCGAGAACCTGGAAAAGCTCGCCGGGGAAATCCATCCTCAGGCCGGCGGCATGATTCAGATGGGCCTCACCATGGCGCAGCAGCAGCTGGGCGTGGACCTGAAGAAAGACCTGCTCGGCCAGCTCGGCCCTGACACCTGGACCGCCAGCGCCATGGGCGACACCCCGGCCATCAAGAGCGGCGGTGCCGCCGGTCTCTCGGAAATGACCTTCCTCGGCGCTATCGGCGGCAAGGCCGTGACCGGCATTCGCGTGAAGGACTCCAAAGCCTTCGCCCTCGCCCTCGACAGTGTAATCAACAAAGTCGCGCAGAAGGATGCGATCTTCAGCACCCGCGAGTATCAGGGCTTCGAGATCAACGAAGTGAAGGAATCCCCGGAGGAAATGCGCATCGCCTATGTGCTGACCGACGAGTGGCTGATCCTCAGCATCGGTGGCGGTGAACTGCTGGAGAAAGTCCTCGGCCGCCTCGGCAAGACCGGCGACGACGGCTTCTTCGCCCAGAAGAGCATCACCTCCGCCATGGATGGCCTGCGCGGCAGCCAGGCAGCGGCCTCTGTCACGGATGTCGGTGCCGCCATGAGTGGTCTCTTCCAACTGCTGGAAGTCGCCATGGAGCAGGCTGGCGGTGATGCTCCGGAGGTGCCCTTCGACGAACTCGGCAAGCTCCTCAACGTGCCGCTGTGGTCCGTGGAGAAAGCCTGGATTGATGATACGCACGCGGAATACCGCAGCCGCATTGTTCCCAAAGAATAGTCCACCCTGCTCCGCCGCCGCGCTGACGACCCACACGCCAGCGGAGCCATTATTCGTTTCCGCAGGGTGCCGCGCCCCACAGGCAGGCACCCTGCGGCCTTTTGACCACCCTATCATTTCATTACTGCTGCGCATGCGCCCGCTTCTCGCTCTCTCCGCCCTCGTTTCTGTCCTCTCCGCCCAGGATGCCCCGCCTGCAGCGGACAAGCCTGTCATCCTGGAAGGCCCGGAAGTTGCCAAAGTCTCCTGGGATTCCGGCGCTGTGGCTCCGGGTGACTACGATGGCGACGGCAAGCTCGACCTTGCGCTCATCAACAACGAGAATGCGAAA
>Ga0315905_10000169_pt1 | contig 71586 bp, 65 predicted proteins | sample LakEriMetagenome_5_FD_203522 | JGI IMG/M metagenome (GOLD analysis project Ga0315905, IMG submission 203522) | Freshwater fungal communities from buoy surface, Lake Erie, Ohio, United States - Buoy 4 MA121 | ecosystem: Environmental > Aquatic > Freshwater > Lake | place: USA: Lake Erie, Ohio...
TCCTTTATTGATGTAGGAAACCACGCGGTCACGCTGCGCTGCAGATGCAAGTGGCCCAAGGTTGGTTCCCTCTGCAAATGGGTCGCCAACCTTCATGCTTCCTGCAACTGCTGCTGCGAGACCTTCAGCCTCTGCAAGACGCGCACGTGGCACCAGCATGCGGCTGAGCAATGAACAGGTCTGGCCGCTGTTCAAAAATGCCTGACCAGTTCCGCCCATCACTGCTTTTGCAAATGTCTCTGTATCAAGATCTTCGCAAATGATGTTTGCGCTCTTGCCACCAAGTTCAAGTGCAACTTTCTTGACTGTTTCCGAACCGGTCTGCATGACAAGTTTTCCGGCTCGTGTAGAACCAGTAAATGAAATCATGTCAATGTCGGGGCTTGCCGAGATTGCTTCGCCAACAACAGGGCCTGTTCCGGTGACGAGGTTGAATACACCTGCAGGAAGCTTTGCCTCATGAATGATTTCAGCGAGCATGAATGCATCTATTGGCGCTACTTCACTTGGCTTTAACACCACGGTGCAACCCGATGCCAATGCAAAAGCAACTTTGGCTGCAATTTGGTGAAGCGGGTAGTTCCATGGAGTGATGCATCCAACAACGCCGATGGGCTCACGCACGATGAGAGAGGTACCAACTTGTTTTTCAAATTCAAACGACTCGGCAAGTACGGCAGCTTGTTTGAACGATCCAATGGGGAGACCCACTTGAATCATGTTCGACAACATCTTTGACATTCCGGTCTCGCGGGAGATTGCCGAAGAAATTTCGTCCATGCGTGCTGCGAGAGCATCGCTGATTGCGTTCAGGTACTTTGCGCGCGTGGCAGGTGGGGTGGTGCTCCAAGAGATAAACGCAACCTTTGCGGCTTTCGCGGCTTTAGCCACATCGCTTGCAGTTCCCTCTGGAATTGTTGCCATGACTTCTTCATTTGTAGAGTCAAAGACTGACAAAGTCTTTTTTCCATCAGATGGGATCCACTGGCCGTCAATGTAAATGGCATCGTAATTCTTCATGGTACCTGCTTGTTGTTAAGGCGATTAATGAGTGGAACGCTAGATGAGTCTGCGACTGACTGACAAAGTAGGCCTGTATTTAAAATAGAAATGTTCCCTCAGCATTAGAAAGCCTCTTAAGAGTCCAATCTCCCTACCCAAACCGAATTGAACGGATAACAGTTGGTGACAGAAACTTGGTTACTCCGACATATGAGATGGGCTGAATGGTGGTCGTGCCGAAGACTCCCATTCTGGTACTTGGATAGGTTGTTAGCCTGTACGTTTCGTGCCGTTCATCTTCAATGGGGTTCCAACTCCAACGGGTCAATGCCTCAAGTCTTTGAAGTTGACAATATCAACGGGGTTTTCTATCATTTTGTCAAGCAAACGTGGATGTATTTGTAGTACTTTCCGCCTAATCCTGGGGGAAATGTGAAATACCCAAAGCGTGCAGTCGTCGTAGCGGCACTAGCCATGATTGTTGCAACCGTGTTGTCGACACCTATTGCCAGTGCAGCAACTGCGCCAACACTTACTTGGAAAGTTGCCTCGCTTTCACCATCAAGTTCCATTTCCACGTCAGCAATAGCTTCGTCCAATTCAACAGGTACGAAAACTTGGTCAGTGTCGGGATCGTGCACTCTGAAGAGCAGCAAAGTCACTACGAAAGCGTCAGGCTATTGCACTGTGACTTTGTCGGTGAAGGCAAAGGGAAAATATGCTGCCAAAAAAGTGTCGAAAAAGTTCACCATTCAGGCGGCTACTGTAATTAGTCCGTCAACCACTGCTGTCACGTATGCCACCCTCTGGGAAAAATACAAGTGGACCAAACCAGCAAGTTCCTCAGATTCGATCACTGCTGCAATAAGTAATTTCAATTCGTATGTTGCGACCACTCGCACTTCAGGCACAACAGTAACTGTGCGATCAGAGGAGGCTGTGACCTCGGGGTCTCAGCCAGGATCATCAACGTGGGAAAAAGTCATGAGCGATGCCGTCAACCTGGGGGCAAAAGCTTTTACCTACCCCGCACTGACAAAACCTTTCTACGTGTATTTGGCAACAACTTCGGCTTGGTTGGGTTCAGCAATCAATGGCGATGGTTTCACCGATGGTTCTGGAATTGCAAACGTAATGAGCCAGGGAACCCCAGCCTCATCCGCTGACGGTTATTTTTGGGCAAGCATCACATCTTCTCGAAGTTCTCTTTCAGCTAATCCATCTGGCACCTACCAAACTCCAGGCCATGAGTTCTTTCATTCGATCCAAAAATGGAATTGTAAATGTGTCGCTTATCCCGATGGTTCTGTCGTCCCTCAGTGGTTCTGGGAAGGCGGTGCCACTTTCGTTGGTGAATTGACCGCCAACAATCTCGGTACGAATAGCTATGCATCATCTAGTCGTGTTGAAAATGTTCGGTCCATCACTAGCAGTGCAGCCACGCGAGGGTCGCTGTTGTCGGAAGCAATTACCAACACGAATTCTTCATCTGTTGCGCGTCCATACGACATCGGTTCGATAGCAACTGAATTCCTTGTTGCCAATATAGGTATGGAGAAATACCTCAAGATCTACTCTGAAAAGGGAACAGGCAAGTCCTTTGATTCAGCATTCCTGACCGCAACTGGGGTCTCACTCACTGACTTCTATTCAATGTTTGAAGAAGTGCGTGCCACTCTTGGTATCGCTAAACAATAGAACGCCATAGCCGTTCAACATGTTGTCTCAGCAAACTTTTCAAAGGTGCCGTAGGACAACTTCCATCTTGATTCGTGAGGGTTCCACGTTGAGTATTCACCCCCTTCAGCTATAAATCGCGGCTTATTGAACCGCATCCTTTTGCTTCTGATAGTTTGTTAGCTGACAGATATCAACAGAAGAGGTTGCTGGCATAACAATGCTCAGAAGCCCTATGGAGATTGAATTTCGGCACAGATTATTTTTTAAAAACACGGTACAATTTCAATGCCTTAGGGCGCGTAGCTCAGTTGGTTAGAGCGCTACCTTGACATGGTAGAGGTCCCGGGTTCGAGTCCCGTCGTGCCCACTAGTTGTGTGTGTCAGCGTGCGCTGTCGCCGTAGCGATACTCATGCGTTAAGACGTCGAGTCTTTGTGTGAGTTCGGCACTCAATGGTGTGCGAACTGCGTTCACGGCATCAACTAATTGCTCTGGCTTACTTGCACCAATGATGGGCGAGGTGATGGTGGGGCGAGTGAACTGCCAGGCGATTGCAAGTTGAGCAACAGTCATGTCGGCTTCGGCAGCAATGCCATGCAAAGCATCGAGCGTGGAAAACATCTGGTCTTGCCAGTAGCGCTCTTGGTAGCGCTCTGCAGTGCCGCCACCAATGGTGAAGCGGGTGTCTGCTGTAGGAGCACCTTTCTTGTGCTTGCCAGTAAGGAACCCGCCAGCGAGTGGGTTGTAGGGAATGACTGCGAGGCCTTGTTCGGCACAGAGTGGAAGAAGTTCACGTTCGTTTTCGCGGAACAACATGTTGTAGCGCGGTTGCACGCTCGCAAAGCGTTCCCACTTGTTCACATCGCTGCGGCCAAGGGCGGTGGCAAGTTGGTATGCCAAGTAGTTAGAGCAACCGATGTAACGCACTTTGCCGGAACGTACGAGGTCGTCTAACGCACTAAGTGATTCGTCGTGGCTCACGCGGTCGTCGTAGAAGTGCAGTTGATAGAGGTCGATGTAGTCGGTCTTTAAGCGACGCAACGATTCTTCAGCGGCGCGAATGATGTTCTTGCGCGAGTTGCCTTGGTCCCACTTGTTGGGGCCCGTAGGGGCGTAGCACTTGGTAGCCAAAATGAAGTTGTCGCGTTGGCCGGTGAGCCAGCGGCCGAGAATTTCTTCAGTGGCTCCGTAGCCGCTGGTCATGTCGCCAATGGGGTAGACGTCGGCGGTGTCAATGAAGGTGAAACCGTGGTCTTTGGCTGCATTCAAGATGGCAACCGATTGTTCCTCGTTGCACTGGTACCCAAAAGTCATTGTGCCGAGGCACAATTTCGATACTTGCATTCCTGTTTTGCCGAATCTCACATGTTCCATGGCTATGTACCGTAGCCTCGTTGACTGTGGCTGTCATCCTCGCACTCATCACGGCTGTGGTTTATGGCATCGCCGACTACTCGGGAGGGCGCGCTTCACGCACTGCTTCATCGGCCAGTGTGACCCTGGTAGGGCAGAGCTTGAGCTTTGCCATCATCATTTGCCTGGTCGCTATTTTGGGTGACCCCATTGCGAGCACGCACGACTTAATACTGAGCGCAATTGGGGGCGTTGCTGGTTCGCTCGGATTGCTCGCTTTCTATAAAGCAATGTCATCTGGGTCGATGACTGTTGTCGCACCTATCACTGCACTGGTGGGCACCGTTGTTCCGGTCATTTGGGGTTTGGCGAGTGGTGAGCGCCCCGGTGTTGTTGCATATTTTGGAATGGCAGTTGCTGTTCTTGCCGTGGCGTTAGTAACCGATGCATTTGGTATTCACGATGTGAAAACACCGCTACCTATTGTGGCGATGGCAGTCACGGGCGGGTTGTGTTTTGCCATTATTTTTATTGCGCTCGACCACACGTCGCCCGATGCGGGGCTGTGGCCACTTCTTGCATTGCGTTCGGTGAGCGTTCCACTCATTTTGGTGGTGGTGCTCATTTCAAAGAAGCCTTTGGTGTTGCACGGGGTGTCATTGAAGTTTGCATTAATAAGCGGTGTACTCGATTCCATCGCTAACGGCTCGTATTTGTTTGCGGCGCGCCACGGTTTGTTGTCGGTGGTTGCGGTCATTTCGTCGCTGTACCCAGTGAGCACATTGCTGCTTGCTACAACCGTTGACAAAGAGCATTTGCATAAAGCTCAGTGGATAGGTGTGGGGTGTGCGCTTACGGCTTTGGTTCTTGTGAGTGTCGGATAGCTGCACGCGATTCGCGAGCCGCAGCTTTAAAAATTCCTTTGCTCATCAAACTGAGTTCTTTTGAGCGGCGCTGTTCGTAAATGTCTGACCGCGCTTCATGTACCTGACCATTGTCGGGTTCAGCCCATGCTGCGAAGTCGATGAGGTGGCAAGCCATACGGAAGTCGCCTAGGGCGAGTTCGTGAAGAGCGCGTGCAATAAGCACGTGTACTCCGCCGGAAAGCTCGGCAATAACTGCACCAAGTTGTGTATCGGGTGATGGCTTGAGTCGTGATGGCGCTCCGTCCCACCAGCCGCCGTACAAGCGCCAGATGTTGTGCACCACAAACTCGGGTTCGTCGTACATGGGGCGCAAATAGGGTTTGTTGAGAACATCTTGTGGCACCGACACGCTGTGAATGATGCTGTCGAGCGTGGCGCCGTCGTTCATCATGACAAGTACTTCAGACACCAAGGTTTCAAGTGCGCTGGCAATGTCGGTGAGCACTATTTCAATGCGCTCTTTGCCGTCAATGGGAAGACCGTGTGCGGGAAGAAGCAGCTCTGGTTCTTTTGCGGCCATGTCGCGTAGTGCTTTGGCCCATTCAAGTGGGTAGCGCTGCACCTTTTGCGGGTTTCCTGCATTAGGGAAATTCCAAATAAGGAAGTCGCCCGCCATGATCCATTTCTTGTCGGGCACCCAAGCCCACAAGTGGTCGTCGGTTTCGCCAATGGCATGGTTCAGTTCAACTGTTTGATCGCCAATGGTGAGAATGCGTTGTTCGCGAAAAGATTCCGTTACTTCTAAAACATCGGGTGGAATGAAGTGATTCTTATCTCCACCAAGGCTGTATTGATGCTCAACGCGAATGCCACCGAATTGCTTGGCGTTAATAAATCTGTTCCAGCCGTCGGTATCGCGGTAACGCTGCACGCGAGGCGCAATGTTTTCATGACCAATAACGCGGGGGTTGGGCACGCCTTTTGCTGCTGCGGCAGCAGCAAATGCCGGGCTGCCACCAATGTGGTCGGCATGGCCGTGTGTGTAAATGAGATGGCTTACTGGAATTGAGGTCCACTTGTTGAGTGCCTCAACGACGAGGGGACCAGTAATGACACCAGACGCATCGAAGCAGGCGAGGCCTTCGGAAGTTTTCCACGCCACGCAATGGCTGAAACTTTCTACGACGGCAAGATCGTCGGCAATTTCCGACAGTTCATTGCTGAGGCGGTTAGTGGGGCCGGTTCCTGAGTCAACAACTCCCGTGTCAATGATGTGTCGTGAGAGTGCGAGAAGATCGGCCATAGGTAGTTCTTATTTCTTGACTGCTGGAGGTTCTTTAGGAAGCCCGAGCACGCGCTCGCCCAAAATGTTGCGCATCACGTTTGAGGTGCCGCCCATAATGGTGTAGCCAGGGCCGTACATCAGCCCAGAAGTGACGTCGTCCCAGAGCATTGCATTGGCACCAAAAGTTTCCGCAACAAATTGAGCAACACGCCATTCGTGTTCGGTGCAGAAACATTTTGTGGCAGCAGAGAAACCTGCTGGTGCTTGTTTCAGCACTTCACGCACTACCAAGATGCGGCCAATGCGGTAGTCAATCTCGAGTTGCGCAATGGTTTGGCGTACACGTGGGTCTGTTGTATCTGCGCGTTCGCGAGCCTTGAGATACAAGGCGTGGTTCGAGACCAAACGGTCAATGCCACCGCGTTCGTGTTCAAGTTGACGCATGGTTTGTTTGAATGCGCCACCTTGTTCGCCAACCAAGTTTGCTTTTGGCACACGAACATTGGTGTAAAACACTTCGCAAAAGTGGCGGTTAGTGGTCATGTCTTGAATTTCGCGTGCTTCAATGCCGGGCGTATTCATGGGCACAACAATTTCGCTGATGCCTGCATGAGGTGGGCCGTCGTTGCTGGTGCGACAAATGAGATAGCAGTATTGAGCTACTGCGCCGAATGATGTCCAAATTTTTTGTCCGTTAATGACCCATTCATCGCCATCGAGAACTGCACTTGTTTTCAAAGATGCAAGGTCGCTTCCTGCGTCGGGTTCACTCATGCCAATGCACCAGGTGTCTTCGCCCGACAAAATGCCAGGAAGGAATGCCTTTTGTTGTTCGGCTGACCCGTAGGTCATGAATGCGGGGCCCATTTGGCGGTCACCAAACCATGAAGCAGCAATAGGGGCGCCAGCAGCAATGAGTTCTTCGCCAACAATGAGACGATCAATAGGTGGGCGTCCACCTCCACCGAATTCTTTTGGCCATGTCATGCCAATGAAACCGAGTGCGCCGAGTTCCTTCGAGAACTCCTTCGAGTAGCCATTCATCCATGAGTCGTTGAATCGGCCGTAGCGCTCAACGGCGTCGACGGCAATGGCTCGGGCTTCGGCGCGAAGTGCCTCTTGTTCGGGTGTCCAGGCGAATTCCATGGATGAATGGTAAGCGACGAGGCGAGCCAAGCCATAGTGGGGCTCGGAGGACGTCTGAGCGCCCCGAGCGGCTAATGTGTACAAGTACCGTACAAGTGACCGTTGCCCGTCTGGTGGGTGGCGGGAAGAGAAAGGCCCCCAATGGCAAAGATCAAGGTGGACAACCCCGTCGTCGAACTCGATGGCGACGAAATGACACGCATTATTTGGCAGTTCATTAAAGACCGCCTCATCTTGCCGTACCTCGACATTGAACTTGAGTACTACGACCTCGGCATGGAATACCGTGACCAAACTGACGACCAGGTCACCATCGATTCTGCACGTGCCATCTTGAAGCACGGTGTTGGCGTGAAGTGCGCAACCATTACTCCTGACGAACAGCGTGTTGAAGAATTCAAATTGAAGAAAATGTGGAAGTCGCCAAACGGCACCATTCGCAACATTCTTGGTGGCGTTGTTTTCCGCGAGCCAATTATTTGCAGCAACATTCCTCGCCTTGTTCCGGGTTGGACCCAGCCCATTGTTATTGGCCGTCACGCACACGGCGACCAGTACAAAGCTTCTGACTTCAAAGTGCCTGGTGCAGGAACAGTGACCATGACCTACACGCCAGAAGATGGCAGTGCACCAATGGAACTTGAAGTTGCCAAGTTTGGCAAAGACGGTGGCGTTGCAATGGGCATGTATAACTTCAACGACAGCATTCGCGACTTTGCACGTGCTTCGTTGCGTTACGGTCTCGAGCGCAAGTACCCCGTGTACATGAGCACCAAGAACACCATCTTGAAGGCATACGACGGCCAGTTCAAAGATCTCTTTGAAGAGGTGTTCGTTAATGAGTTCAAGGCCGACTTCGATAAAGCCGGCATCACCTACGAGCACCGCCTCATTGACGACATGGTTGCATGCGTCATGAAGTGGGAAGGTGGCTACGTATGGGCATGTAAGAACTACGACGGCGACGTACAAAGCGACACCGTTGCACAGGGCTTTGGTTCACTTGGCCTCATGACCTCAGTTCTTTACACACCAGATGGCCGCACAGTGGAAGCTGAAGCTGCTCACGGCACCGTCACTCGTCACTACCGCGAACACCAGAAGGGCAACAAGACTTCAACCAACCCGGTTGCATCAATTTTTGCTTGGACCCGTGGTTTGGTGCATCGTGGCAAGCTCGACAACAACCCCAAGCTCATCGACTTCGCAACGAAGCTCGAGCAAGTGTGTGTTGAAGCAATCGAAGCTGGCGAAATGACAAAAGACTTGTCAATTCTCATCTCCAAAGATGCACCGTGGCTCACCACTGAAGGTTTCTTGGAAGCACTCGATACTCGTTTGCAAAAGAAGATGGCCTAACCGTTATGCGCGCAGTCGTGCTCACCGAGTTTGGCGGGCCAGAAGTACTGCGCTTTGCCGATATTCCCGTACCGCAACCCGATGCTGAAGAAGTGTTGGTTGCGGTGCGGGCAACGGCGCTGAATAGGGCAGACCTCATGCAGCGCATGGGGTTGTACCCCAACCCGAGCCCAGTAGAACACGATGTTCCTGGTCTCGAATTTGCCGGAGTAGTAACAGCTATTGGAAGTCGAGTGCGTGAACATGCTGTTGGCGATGCCGTCATGGGCATTGTGAGCGGCGGTGGTTATGCCGAGTACTTGGTGGTGCACGAGCGACAAGCAATGCGCGTGCCGTCGAACATCTCGGTGAATGATGCAGCAGCGATACCTGAAGTATTTATTACCGCGTGGGACGCACTTGTTGTGCAAGGTGGTCTTACTAGTGGGCGTATTGCATTGGTGCATGCCGGCGCATCGGGCGTAGGTACGGCTGCAATTCAAATTTGTAAAGCCATTGGTGCACGAGTGGCCGTGACCTGTTCCACCGGAAAAGTGCAAGCTTGCAAAAACCTAGGTGCCGATCTTGTTGTTGATTACTCCACTCAAGATTTCGTGGAAGAAGTAAAGAAGTTCACGAATGGCAAAGGTGTAGACACCATTCTCGACGTTATTGGCGGCGACTATGTTGACCGCAATATTGCGTCGCTCGCATTGAAGGGCTGCATTGTTCAGGTAGGAACCATGGCAGGCCCACCACCAGCAATGAACTTAGGCGGGCTCATGTTTAAGCGGGCGCGGCTTGTCGGAACAGTGCTTCGGGCGCGGCCACTCGATGAGAAAATTGCTATTAGCCAACGCTTCGCAACAGAAATTTTGCCGCTGTTTGCAACAGGTGCATTGAAGCCCGTTATTGACTCGCGCTATGAGTTTTCCGACATTGCGGTTGCGCATGAGCACATGGCAAAAAATGCCAATGCCGGAAAAATTGTTATTGATATCTCGCGTTAGCGAGCTTCTATTTTTGAGTAATTTCGCTCGTCGGCTCCGGTATATCGCTGGCGTGGACGGCTGATCTTTTGCTCTTTGTCTGACAACAATTCGGCGTAGTGCGCAAGCCAACCAGCGGTGCGTGGAATGGCGAACAATACGGTGAACATATCGGCAGGGAAGCCGAGTGCTTCGTAGATGAGGCCAGAGTAGAAGTCGACGTTGGGGTAGAGCTTGCGCGAGATGAAGTACTCGTCGGCAAGCGCAGTCCTCTCGAGCTTCAAGGCAATGTCGAGCAGTGGGTTCTTGCCGGTCACTTCAAAAACGTCGTATGCGGCTTTTTTGATGATGGTGGCGCGTGGGTCGTAGTTCTTGTACACGCGGTGCCCGAAGCCCATGAGCTTGCCCTTGCCGTCTTTAACCGACTGCACAAAAGCAGGAACATTGTCGACAGAACCAATTTCTTGGAGCATGTGCAGAACAGCTTCGTTGGCTCCACCGTGGAGTGGGCCATACAGCGCTGATGCAGCTCCAGCGGCAGCCGAGTACGGGTCGGCATTTGATGAAGCAATGACACGCATTGCGGTGGTGCCACAGTTCTGCTCATGGTCAGCGTGCAAAATAAAGAGAAGGTCCATTGCGCGTGCGAGAACAGGGTCAACCTTGTAGTCGTCACCCACTTTGAACATCATGTTCAAGAAGTTGGCGCCGTAGCTGAGTGAGTTATCGGGGTAAACAAAGGGGAGACCCATGCTAAAGCGGTATGCCATTGCGGCCAATGTTGGCACTTTGGCAATGAGTCGCAGCGTTTGACGGTCGAGAGCTTGTTTGTTGAAGATGTCTTTGGCATCGTCGTAGAACGTGCCAAGAGCAGCAAGTGATGAAACGAACATGCCCATTGGGTGCGCATCGTGGTGGAAACCATCAACGAAACGCTTACGCATGTTCTCATGAATGAACGTGTGATGCGTGACGTCAAAGGTCCACTTGTCAAGTTCAGCTTTTGTGGGGAGTTCGCCATTCAACAAGAGGTAGGCAACTTCAAGGAAGTTGCTCTTTTCTGCAAGTTGCTCAATGGGGTAACCGCGGTAACGCAGAATGCCTGCGTCGCCATCGAGGTAGGTGATGGACGATGAGCACGAAGCGGTGCTGAGAAACGCCGGATCGTAAATGCGTAGATCTGGGTCAAGCTCGCGCAATGCAGCAGATGAGAAAACTCCGTCGGTGATTGCAACTGTGACTGTTTTTCCAGTGCGATCATCGGTGAGCGTGATGGTATCGGCCATCGGTGAACTCCTTAAGTTAGGTATTAGGGGCTTCCTCCCCGAGGGAAAGAATAGAGCAACTGACCCCTTGGCTCACAATGGGAGAACCTCGTGCAGGTATTTACAGGGGTGTGTTGTCGTGTTTGCGGGCCTGAAGGCGCTCGCGCTTATGTTCAAGGGCGCGCAACGCCGATGCAATTTCACGCCGTGTGTCGGCAGGCTCAATGACTCCATCGACGAGCCCACGCTCGGCTGCGATGTAGGGGTTGAGCAGTCGTTCCGAGTAGTCGGCTTCAAAAGCTGATCGTTCTTCTGGTGTGGCTCTACGTTGCAAGATGGCGGCGGCTTGCCCAGCGCCCATTACTGCCAACTCGGCCCATGGCCAGGCTAGGCACACGTCATTGCCCATGTTTTTTGAGTCCATCACGATGTAAGCGCCACCATATGACTTGCGCAAAATAATGCAAATACGTGGCACGGAAGCGCGAGCGTAGGCAAACACAAGTTGAGCACCATGGCGAATCATGCCGCGCCACTCCAAGTCTTTACCTGGATAGAAACCTGGGGTGTCGACCAAGGTGATGAGGGGAATATTGAAGGCGTCGCAGAAGGCCACGAATCGGGCCGCTTTCTGGCTCGCCGGAATGTCGAGTGTGCCGGCAAGAACAACGGGTTGGTTGGCAACGATGCCGATAACGCGGCCATCGATACGGGCAAAGGTGGTGACTACGTTCGCTGCCCAGCGGGCGCGAAGTTCAAAGTATTCACCATCATCAACAAGTGCAGAAATGACCTTGCGTACATCGTATGAACCAGTAGATGTGGCAGGAATGAGGTCGCCTGCTTCTGGCGTCAAACGATCAAACGGGTCGTCGGTCTCTAACATTTCAGGAAGTTCATCGACACTGTTTGGCAAGTAACTGAGAATTTGTTCTACCGCTAAGTGGGCCGCTTCAACATTTGCAACAACGAGTGATGCAACACCACTTGCACGAGCATGAATTACTGCTCCGCCAAGTTCTTCGTTACTCACGGTTTCGCCAGTGAATTCAGCAACCATGGTTGGTCCTGAAACAAATGCGTAGGCATCTTCGGTCATCACGACAAAATCGGCGAGTCCAATGAGAAGTGCTGGCCCCGATACTGCCGGCCCGGTGACAACATGAATGGTGGGAACAATGCCAGAGCAGCGAGCAAGTGCTCGTGCTGCAGTACCCCAACCGTGAAGTGCGGCAATGCCTTCAACAATGTCGGCACCCGATGAACCAAGGCTCATGACGAGCGGGTAACGCTTATCGCAAGCAACGGTTGCTGCAGTTTCGATGACTAAACATGCATCGGCTGACAATGCGCCACGACGAACTTCTTCTTCAATGTTGATCCAGACCACGCGACGAGGGGAGTCTGGACTTAAAGTATTGAGTACGCGAATATCTGCTCGCGCGGCTCCACGTACCGACTTCACGAGGTCAATGGAAGGTGCAAATTCGTTCGCAAGTGTCATGACATCGTCAACACTAGGCGCGCGGGTCAGTGTTTCTCGCAAGCGGAAATGCACCACGACCAACGTGCACTCCGGGTTGACGTGTGCCGTATTTCTCAATGACTATTTGTGCTTCTAAAAGCGTGGCGCGCGTGGCGCGGTTGGGTTGCGGGCGTCGACGTTGGGCCCAGCCCACTACACGGCGCGGAAGTTCGGGAACTGCAATGCGCACGAAGTCACCTTTTAGCCAACCAGGAATTGCACTGGCCGGCACAATGGCAGCGCCGAATCCTTCAAAGGCCAGTGAAGCAAGTAGTCGCACCCCATCAATTTCTGCCTGGGCTTGCAACGCCACTCCTTTGTTCGCAGCCGCGCGGTCGACGATGCGGCGAAATGCGGTGCTGCGCGGTGGCAACAACAATGGGAAGGTGGCAAGTTCTGTGAGCGAGATGGTGTCGTATGAGGCAAGAACATGCTTTGAGTGGGCAAGAAGCAACATGTCTTCGGAAAAGAGTGGTTGCGTAATGAGTTCTGGGTCGTCAACAGGTAAGTGAACAATGGCTGCGTCGATAGTGCCATTGGCAAGACGAGGTAACAGCGATGACGTGCTTCCCTCGTGAACAATGGTGCGAATGCCTGGTTGAGAGTGCGAGAGTGAGGTGAGGAGGCGCGGCATGAACCAGCGCGCGGTGGTGCCAAGCACCCCGAGGCGAGTTTCGCCCGTAATTTCTTCGTCGCGTGCTTTGATGTCGGAAGCAATATCGTCCATTTCGTGCACGATGCGCCGGGCGCGCTCGGCAACGGCAAGCCCCTCGTCGGTGAGTTGGCCGCTTTGGCGGTCGATGAGGGTGGTACCTAAGACCTTTTCGAGCCGCGAAATATGGGCAGAAACGTTGGATTGCACGGTTCCGAGTGACTTTGCTGCGGCGGAAAACGAACCGTGGTCAGCGATTGCCAGAAGGCTGGTGAGTTGGCGAAGTTCCATCACAAAAAAAGATACCAAGTATCTTGCCGTTCGCCTTGTGTTATAGCCAGAAATGATGCAATATATATCCAACAAGCGAATCGGACTTCCCCCAAGACCGATTCGTGAAGAACCCATCGATGGTCCCCCACCATCGGGTTCCTTGGTTGAGAGGCCTCACGCCCCCCGCGTGAGGCCTCTCCCATATACCGGGTGAGGTTTTATTTCTTGGCGAGGTTTTGGCGCACAATGTTGAGCGCAGAACCAGCTTTAAACCATTCCACTTGCTCGGGGCTAAACGTGTGCTTCGCTTCGAAGTCAACAGTGGAACCATCGGACTTCGTGATGCGACAAGTGATGGGCTTGTCGGGAACTGGTGGAAGACCCATCACGCTAATGCGATCGTCTTCGCCGATGAGTTCGTATGTTGCAGGGTCAGAGAATGTAAGTGGAACAAGACCTTGCTTCTTCAAGTTTGTTTCGTGAATGCGAGCAAACGAGCGAGCGAAAATAACAACACCGCCACGGAAGCGTGGTTCCATTGCTGCGTGTTCGCGTGATGAACCCTCGCCGTAGTTTTGGTCGCCAATTGCACACCATGAAATGCCAGCTTGCGAATAACGTTTTGCAATTTCGGGGTAGAGGCGTGTGCTGCCATCGGTGAGGTCTTTGCCTTCACCTGTTGCACCGTTGAATGCATTAATTGCACCAATGAACAAGTTGCCAGAAATGTTCTCCAAGTGACCGCGATAGGTGAGCCATTTTCCTGCTGCAGAAATATGGTCGGTGGTGCACTTGCCCTTTGCTTTCATGAGTACAGGAAGATCGATGTAGTCGGAGCCATTCCATGCTGTGAAAGGCTCGAGTAGTTGCAGGCGATCTGATGTTGGGCTCACTTCAACAGTAATTTTGCTTCCATCTGCTGGTGGTTGTGTGAAGGTGTCAACGCCTGGGTCGTAGCCATTTGCAGGAAGAACTTCACCAACTGGTGCAGCAAGCAATACTTCGGTGCCGTCTGGTGCAGTAATGGTGTCAACCGTTGGGTCGAAGTCGAGGCGACCCGCCAATGCAATGGCAATAACTGTGTCGGGGCTTGTTACAAACGACAATGTGTTTGCTGAACCATCGTTGCGCTTCGGGAAGTTGCGGTTGAATGAGTTCACAATGCTGTTTGGTTTTGCAGTGACATCGGCGTGGCGTTCCCACTGACCAATGCATGGACCACACGCATTGGCAAGAACAGTTGCGCCAATTGCTTCAAGATCTGCCAAGAGTCCGTCGCGTTCAATGGTGGCGCGAATTTGTTCAGACCCAGGAGAAATGAGCAACTCTGTTTTTGCGCGCAAGCCACGTGCTGCAGCTTGGCGTGCAACCGATGCTGCACGAGTGATGTCTTCGTATGAAGAGTTGGTGCAACTACCAATGAGTGCTGCAGAAACTTCAAGCGGCCAGCTGTTTTCACGAGCAGCATCACCAACACCAGCACCAACTTTGTGTGCGCGGTCTGGTGAGTGTGGGCCGTTAATGAGTGGCTTCAGTGAGTTGAGATCAATTTCAATTAGTTGGTCGTATTGTGCGCCATCGTCGGGGCGCAGTTCGCTGGCAACTTTGTCGGCTGCTGCAGCAATGTCGGCACGACCTGTTGCCTGAAGATATTTTGCCATGTGTTGGTCGTAAGAAAACACTGAACACGTTGCGCCAATTTCGGCACCCATGTTGCAAATAGTTGCTTTGCCAGTTGCAGAAATGGAGTCGGCTCCGTCGCCGAAGTACTCAACAATTGCACCAGTTCCACCTTCAACGGTGAGCACGCGTGCAACTTCCAAAATGACATCTTTTGGACTTGACCAACCCGAGAGCGTGCCGGTGAGTTTGATGCCAATAACTTTTGGCCAACGTACGTTGAATGGGAAGCCGGTCATCACGTCAACTGCGTCGGCGCCACCAACACCAATTGCCACCATGCCAAGACCACCAGCGTTTGGCGTGTGGCTGTCGGTGCCAATCATCATTCCGCCAGGGAATGCGTAGTGCTCAAGAACAACTTGGTGAATAATGCCGCTGCCTGGGCCCCAGAAGCCAATGCCGAACTTTGCGGAAACTGAGCGCAAGAAGTCGTACACCTCTTTGTTGGTATCGATGGCAATGCCCATGTCGATGCGAGCACCGGTCTTGGCCATAATGAGGTGATCGCAATGCACTGTTGACGGCACCAATGTTTCAGGAAGACCAGCGGTCATGAACTGCAAGAGGGCCATTTGGGCTGTTGCGTCTTGCATAGCCACGCGGTCGGGGCGGAAGTCGGCGTAGCTGCGGCCGCGCTCCATCTCTTGATTGGCGGGGTCGGCGAGGTGGTTAATGAGAATTTTCTCGGTGAGCGACAATGGGCGACCAAGGCGTTTGCGGCCAAGGGCTGCGCGTTCCACAAGGGTGCCATAGACGGCATTCACGAGTGAGATGGGGGTTCCTGCTGACACGGCCATGGGGGCTCTTTTCTCTCGAGCAAGCCGGGTTGCCCGCGGAACTTGCAAATGTGTGCTGTGTAGACAACTCTAATACAAGTGAGGACCATTCGCTATCAGCAGATTGCCGAGAACCTGCGCCAGCGCCTTATCGCTGGCAATTTTGTGGCAGGACGGATGTTGCCTAGTGAGTCAGAGCTGTCGGCCGAGTTCTCGGCGAGTCGAGTCACGGTGCGACGTGCACTTGAGGTGTTGCGCGATGAAGGTCTTGTCAGTGCGCGACAAGGCTTCGGGTGGTTTGTTCCTGGCGACACCGTTCGTCAACCACTCGGCAAATTGGCAACTATTGAAGAACAGATGCGTGCAAGTGGCGTGACGTCGCAACGACGCATTGTTGAATTCAGTTTTGAGATGGCGCCGAAAAAAATTGCAGATGTATTGGGGACAGCTCAGGTTCTTCGCGTGTTGCGTGTGAACCTTGCCGATGGTGAACCATTCGCCATTGTGACGGTGTGGTGTTCAGCAGAGGTGGGCCAACACTTATCGCGTCGCGATGTAGAGCAGTCGCCGTTTTATGAACTACTCGACGTTCCGTTGAGTGGAGCAACGCAAACCATTGGCGCCGACGCTGCAACGCCAGACGATGCAACGATGTTGCACATACCAGTTGGTTCACCTGTATTGCGTTGTGAGCGGGTTACGTCAGACACCACTGGTCGCCCAGTATTGGTATCGCATCACGTATTTCCCGCTCACCGCACAGAGTTTGTTGTTGACTTGCCGTACACCGAGCCGTCTATTGCGCCCAGCGGATTACGGCTCGTTGACTAGCGAAGAATTACCACTTATCCCAATGCAAAATGCCATCTAGTGGCAAACGCTTGGCAACTTTGAAGTCGGTTCCAACGGTATACGCAATGGGGAAGAGCCCGCCCTGGGTGACTTTGTCGAAAGGAATGCCGAGAACTTCAGCAGCCTGCTTTTCGCCTTCGCCAATGAGGTGAATGGTGGTCCATGCAGAACCGATGCCGCGCTCGCGAGCAGCAAGCATGAATGACCACACTGCTGGAAGAAGTGAGCCCCAGGCCGATGCACCTTGCATTACAGATGCGTTATCGAGGCGACCTGTGATGCACGGAACGAGCATGAGTGGTACGCGGTGAAAGTTTTCTGCGAGGTATGTTGCCGATTCGGTAATTTTTTCTTTTTGTGCTGAGCGTGGGTCGTCATCGGCATAGCCGGCACTCGTTGGGTTCTTTGCGTAAATAGAAAAGTTATCTTTGTAAATATCGGCAAGTGCTTTTTTCTTGGCGGCATCTTCAACAACAATCCACTGCCAGCCTTGGCTGTTTGAGCCAGTAGGGGCCTGAAGGGCAATTTGTAGGCAATCTTCGACAACTGAACGGGCCACAGGCTTGTCAAAATCGAGGCGCTTGCGCACACTGCGGGTGGTGGTGAGTACTTCGTCGGCGGTGAGGTTCAATTTCATCCCTTCAGTGTGTCATGTGAGGCATAGCGGTGCGAGACTGAAAGAATGAGCAGCGAAAAAAGAGTCACTATTTCTGTTGTTGGCGGTATTGCCGATGTGCGTCTGAATCGTCCCGATAAGCGAAATGCCCTCGATGGTGCAATGTTTGCGGGTCTTGTTGAGGCCGGAGATGAGTTAAAGGCACGCAAAGATGTACGCGTTGTGGTGTTGTCGGGCGAAGGTTCGTCGTTTTGTGCCGGGCTCGACTTCGGTTCGTTTCAGCAAATGGCTGGTGGAGCAAGTGAAGGCAATCGTGAACCTCGTGCATCAGATATGCAAGACGGTCGCATCACGCATCTTGGGCAACAGGCCGCATGGGCATGGCAAGAGATTCCGGTTCCTGTTATTGCGGCGGTTCATGGGCATGCGCTGGGTGGCGGCATTCAAGTTGCTCTCGGCGCCGACATTCGTATTGTGCACCCCGACACGCAAATGTCGGTACGCGAAGTGCACTGGGGTCTTGTTCCCGACATGACCGGAACATTGGTGCTCAGCCGGTTGGCCCGCCCCGACGTAGTGAAAGAGCTCGTATTCACTGCTCGTGTATTCACTGGCGCAGAGGCCTTCGACCTTGGTTTGGCCACGCGCCTCTCGGTTACGCCATTTGACGACGCCATGGCAATGGCTCAGGAAATTGCCGACCGTAGCCCCGATGCCATACGCGGATCGAAAGAATTGCTCAATCGCCTCTTCGCGGCCGGGGCTGCTGAGCAATTTGCCGAGGAGCGCCGGGTCATTGGCTCGCTTATTGGCAAGGCCAACCAAGTGGAAGCCGTCACAGCGAACTTCGAAAAGCGGAAAACCGCTTTTATTGACCCCGCCTAGGGCGATAGCATTAAACCACTGAGCCAGCGTCGTCTCGGTGGAGAGTAATCCAGCAATTCTCGGTGCAAATTGTCGCGATTAGCGTGACACACGGCGCCGAGAATCCTTACAACTCATTGGAGACTGTTCGTGTCGACGCACAACTCACATTTCTATCCTGCTGCACGTGGTCTGTACGACCCTCGTTTTGAGCACGATGCCTGCGGCGTGTCTTTCGTTGCGCAAATGAAGGGCATTGCAAGCCACAACATCGTGCGACTCGGTATTGGTGCTTTGTGCAACATGGAACATCGCGGTGCAACTGGTGCAGAGGCCGACACGGGCGACGGTGCGGGCATTCTTATTCAAGTTCCCGACGCATTTTGTCGTGCAGTTGCCGGTGTTGAACTTCCTGCCGCAGGTGCATATGGCGTGGGTTTAGCGTTCATGCCGCAAGGCGCAAGCGAAGTTGCTCTCGCTGTCACACGTATTGAAGCGATCTTTGCAGAATCACAGCTGCGCGTTCTTGCGTGGCGCGATGTGCCAGTGAACCCATCGTGCCTTGGCGCGACGGCGCTTGCAGTAATGCCCACAATGCGTCAAATATTTGTGAGCGACGCACAAGGGTCGAGCGGTATTGAACTCGATCGCAAGTTGTTTATTGCACGTAAGCGCGTAGAGCACGAATTATCTGAAGAGTTGTCAACATATTTTCCTTCGTTGTCGGCTCGTACTTTGGTGTACAAAGGAATGTTCACTACGCCAGAGCTTGGTGAATTCTTTCCGGACTTGTCTGACGAGCGTATGGAGTCGGCTCTTGCGTTGGTGCACAGTCGTTTTAGTACCAACACGTTTCCTTCGTGGCCTCTTGCACACCCATACCGCTTCATTGCACACAACGGTGAAATCAACACGGTGCAAGGAAACCGCAACTGGATGCGCACGCGTGAGTCATTGCTCTCCAGCGATCTTCTTCCCGACCTAGAAAAAGCATTCCCCATTTGCACGGTTGGCGGGTCCGACTCCATGTCGTTCGACGAAACTTTGGAAGTCATTCACCTTGCTGGGCGTTCATTGCCTCATGCCGTTCTCATGATGATTCCTGAGGCCTGGCAAAACAACGACCGCATGGATGCGAAAAAGCGTGCTTTCTATGAGTACCACGGCTCGCTCATGGAGCCATGGGATGGCCCAGCCAGCGTTGCCTTTACCGACGGAACAGTTATTGGTGCAGTTCTCGACCGTAACGGTTTGCGTCCGAGCAGGTACTGGGTAACAGACGATGACCTCGTAGTGATGGCAAGTGAGTCGGGCGTACTCGACATTGCTCCAGAGCGCGTGGTGAAAAAAGGTCGCTTGCAACCTGGCCGCATGTTCCTCATTGACACCGCACAGGGTCGCATTATTGACGACGACGAAGTGAAGTCAGAACTTGCTGCAATGGCCCCTTATGAAGAGTGGGTTTCACAAGGAATGGTGAAACTTGAAGACCTTCCTGAACGTGAACATATTGTTTACGGGCATGACAGTGTGTTGCGCCGTCAACAAATGTTTGGTTACACACACGAAGAGTTGAAAATTATTGTTGCGCCAATGGCGAAAGGTGGTCTTGAGCCACTTGGCTCAATGGGTACCGATACTCCTATTGCCGTGTTGTCGAAGCGACCACGCTTATTGTTCGACTATTTCCAGCAGCTATTTGCACAAGTAACAAACCCGCCGCTCGATGCCATTCGTGAAGAAGTGGTTACTGCTGTGAGCCGTACAGTAGGGCCAGAAGCAAACCTTCTTTCTGCTGGGCCAGAAGCATGTCGACAACTTGCCATGCCTTTCCCCATCATCGACAACGACGACCTGGCACGCATTATTCACATCAATGACGATGGCAACTTGCTGCACTTGAAGTCGGCTGTTATTTCTGGACTCTTTCGTGTCAGTGGTGGCGGAGAAGCGCTGCGTGAAGCACTTACACGTGTACGCAGTGAAGTAGAAGATGCAATTGACAATGGTGCACGCATCATTATTTTGTCTGACCGCAACTCAGATGAAATTCATGCGCCTATTCCATCGTTGCTCATGACGAGTGCTGTTCATCATCATCTCATTCGCCAGAAAAAGCGCACTCTTGTTGGGCTCATTGTGGAAACAGGCGATGCGCGAGAAGTGCATCACATGGCATTGCTCATTGGTTTTGGTGCTGCTGCAATTAACCCATATCTTGCTTTTGAATCTATTGACGACATGATTCTGAGTGGCGAAGGCATTGGGTTGCATGGTCTCGGTGGCATTGATGCGGGCAAAGCACGCAAGAACTACATCAAGGCGTCGGGCAAAGGTGTGTTGAAGGTGATGTCGAAGATGGGTGTGTCAACGGTTGCGTCGTACACCGGAGCACAAATTTTCGAAGCTATTGGCTTGTCAAGCGAACTAGTTGACGAATTCTTCACCGGAACTGTTTCGCGTCTTGGTGGTATTGGGCTGAATGAAATAGCTATGGAAGCTGCCGCACGTCATGGTGCTGCGCATCCTTCACGTCCTGAAGAACGATCACACCGCATGTTGGAATTAGGCGGCGAGTATCAGTGGCGTCGCGAAGGTGAGTTTCACCTATTCAACCCCGAGACGGTGTATCGCCTTCAGCACAGCACACGTTCAGGGCGCTACGACCTGTTTAAGCAGTACACAGCAGCAGTAGACGACCAGTCTCGTAATCTTGCAACTTTGCGAGGGCTCTTTCATTTGAAAACTGGTGTACGACCTGCGGTACCCATTAGCGAAGTGGAATCGGTCAGCGACATTGTTTCTCGTTTCTCTACTGGCGCGATGAGCTATGGCTCTATTTCTGCTGAAGCGCATGAAACTTTGGCAATTGCTATGAACCGTATTGGTGGCAAGAGCAACACTGGCGAAGGCGGCGAAGACGCTGAGCGCTTTACGCCAATGGCAAACGGCGATTCAAAGCGCTCGGCCATTAAGCAAGTTGCTTCGGGTCGTTTTGGTGTAACGAGTGAATACCTCGTGAATGCCGACGACATTCAAATTAAAATGGCACAAGGTGCAAAGCCTGGCGAAGGCGGGCAACTTCCTGGTCACAAGGTGTATCCGTGGGTAGCAAAAACACGCTTTAGTACTCCTGGAGTGGGTCTCATCAGCCCACCTCCTCACCACGACATCTATTCCATTGAAGATCTCAAGCAACTCATTCATGACTTGAAGAACTCCAACCCTGCTGCGCGTGTACACGTGAAGTTGGTTGCCGAAGTCGGTGTAGGAACAGTTGCTGCAGGTGTGAGCAAGGCAAAAGCCGACGTGGTGCTTATTTCGGGTCACGACGGCGGAACGGGTGCATCTCCTCTGACGTCACTCAAGCATGCTGGTGCGCCATGGGAACTTGGTCTTGCAGAAGCGCAACAAACCTTGATGCTCAACGGTCTGCGCGATCGCATTGTTGTGCAAGCAGATGGTCAAATGAAAACTGGCCGTGACGTAGTTATTGCTGCGTTGCTTGGCGCAGAAGAGTTTGGTTTTGCAACAGCGCCGCTCGTGGTGAGTGGGTGCATCATGATGCGCGTGTGCCATCTCGATACATGTCCGGTGGGTATTGCTACGCAGAACCCTGAGTTGCGCGCTCGCTTTAGTGGCAAGCCAGAGTTCGTTACCAACTTCTTTGAGTTTATTGCCGAAGAAGTTCGTGAGTATTTGGCAGCAATGGGATTCCGCAGCATTCAAGAAGCTGTTGGTCATGTTGAATTCATCGATGCTGTGGAAGCGGTAGATCACTGGAAAGCAGAAGGGCTCGATATCTCGCCACTTCTTGCAGTGCCAGAAAACCCTTACAACCAGACCATGCATCACAGCGTGATGCAAGAGCACGGTTTGGAAGAAGCCCTCGATATGCAACTCATTGCTGCGAGCAAAGACGCCTTGGAAAAAGGAACACCGGTGAAGTTGTCTTTCCCTATCCGCAACGTCAATCGAACTGTTGGCACCATGCTCGGTAGCACCCTCACGAAGAAGTGGGGTGGCGCTGGGCTTCCTGATGCAACGATTGCTATTGAGTTCACCGGTTCTGCAGGTCAGTCATTTGGTGCCTTTGTGCCGCGCGGCATTGAAATGCGACTCGTTGGCGACTCAAATGACTACCTCGGTAAAGGCTTGTCGGGCGGGCGACTCATTGTGCGCCCAAGTGATGCATCAACATTTGTTGCTGAAGACAACGTCATTGCTGGAAACGTCATTGGCTACGGTGCAACAAGTGGAGAAATTTACTTGCGCGGCATGGTGGGCGAGCGCTTCTGCGTGCGCAACTCTGGTGCCATAGCTGTTGTTGAAGGCGTTGGCGACCATGGCTGTGAATACATGACCGGCGGTCGTGTAGTGGTGCTCGGGGCTACTGGTCGCAACTTTGCGGCGGGTATGTCGGGCGGCGTTGCTTATGTTTATGACCGTGACGGAGAATTCGCATCGCGCGTGAACTATGAACTGGTGGAAATTGAACCGCTCGATGAAACAGATCTGGATTGGTTGAAGTCAACAGTAGAAAAGCATGTGGAGTACACAGGTTCAGAAGTGGGGCAACGCCTCTTGAACTCGTGGAATGTAGAGACATCGAAAATTCGCAAGGTAATGCCTCGCGATTACCGCAGTGTTCTTGCGGCAATTGCTCAGGCAAAGTCTGAAGGTCTAAATGAAGAAGAAACCAACGTACGCATCATGGAGGTAGCCCATGGGTGAGGCAACAGGATTTTTAAAGTGGGACCGTCAAGGCCCACAACGTCGCTCGGTTCCGGTTCGCTTGCGCGACTGGAAAGAGGTGTACGAGCCATTCGATAAAGATGAGCTCAATCACCAGGCTGGCCGTTGCATGGACTGCGGTATTCCTTTCTGCAACAACGGGTGTCCACTAGGAAACCTCATTCCCGACTGGAATGACTTGGTGTATCGCAATCATTGGCGCGATGCCATTGACCGCTTGCATGCCACCAACAACTTCCCTGAATTCACAGGTCGGCTGTGTCCAGCACCGTGCGAGTCGGCTTGTGTACTTGGCATTAACGCTCAGCCAGTGGCCATCAAGCAGGTAGAAGTTGAAATCATCGACCATGCATGGAATGAAGGCTGGGTTGTTCCACAAAAACCATCGGTAAAAACAGGCAAGCGCGTAGCTGTTATTGGCAGTGGTCCCGCTGGCTTGGCTGCAGCGCAACAACTCACGCGTGCGGGTCACGATGTAGTGGTGTTGGAACGAGCCGACCGCATTGGCGGACTCTTGCGCTATGGCATTCCTGAATTCAAAATGGAAAAGCACCACATTGACCGCCGTTTAGAGCAGATGCGTGAAGAAGGAACCGAGTTCCGCGTGAATGCAGACGTGGGCGGAGTCATCGACGTAGAAGTGCTTCGTGCAACTCACGACGCTGTGGTTCTTGCATGTGGAGCAACTGCATGGCGCGACTTGCCGGTACCTGGCCGTGAACTCAAAGGCATTTATCAGGCAATGGAATTTTTGCCATTGGCCAACAAGGTACAAGAGGGCGACTTTGCAGAGTCACCTATTTCTGCTGCAGGTAAAAACGTCATCATTATTGGTGGCGGCGATACGGGCGCCGACTGCTTGGGTACATCGCATCGTCATGGTGCAAAGTCGGTGACGCAGTTAGAAATTATGCCGCGTCCGCCAGAAGAGCGTGCTGGTAACAACCCTTGGCCACAGTGGAGTCTTGTGTATCGCGTTTCGAGCGCACATGAAGAAGGCGGCGAGCGCGTATTCAGCGTGAACACTGAACGTTTCCTCGACGATGGTCAGGGCAACGTGCGTGCGCTTCTCATTCATGAAGTAGAGATGAAGAACGGCAAGTTTGAAAAAGTTCCTGGCTCCGATCAAGAACTACCTGCCGACCTTGTGCTTCTCGCACTTGGTTTTGTGGGTCCAGAAAAAGGTTCTTGGCTCGATCAAATGGGTTTGAACTACGACGATCGCGGCAACGTTGCGCGTGATGAGCATTACAAAACATCTGCCGATGGCGTGTTTGTAGCGGGCGATATGGGTCGTGGTCAAAGTCTTATTGTGTGGGCAATAGCGGAAGGTCGTGCATGTGCGGCTGGAGTTGATGCATTCCTCATGGGAGAAACGCATTTGCCCTACCCCATAGCACCTACTGCACGGCCTCTTGCGTAAGATTGAGGCTGTGCAACAACGTGAAATAGAAACTGTGCGAACTCAGCGACGCTGGGTGCCAGTAGTTCTTGGTGTCTTTTTCACACCGCTCATGGTTCTTGCGGTCAGTGCCTGCAGCCAAGATGTTGCTGGTACCGCAACAACTGTTGTGCCTGTAGGGGCAACAGACTTCGCCACCATTCCTCCGGTCATTACCACTGCCCCGGGCGTCAGCACGACGTTGCCAGCTGGCTCGATTGGGTACGAGCAGGAATACGTGGTGATTCCTGGTGATTCGCCCATCAAGGTAGCTAATTCCTATGGCGTCAGCGTAGAAGAGTTGCTCATGTACAACGGCTGGGTTTCTATTTCTCAATTTCCGCTTCCCACGCAGAGCATGAAAATTCCGCCCACTGCAAAAAGCACCTCTGCTCAGGCAATTGCCAACACCACGTTGCCTCCGCAAGGCCCAAGCTCTAAAGGTTGTGGATCTCGCCCGGCAGGAACATACGAAGTTGCGCCTGGTGATTCATTGTCCAAAATTGGTTCAGTATTTTGTGTAAAAATGGCCGCGATTATGGCGGCCAATGGTTGGTACTCGCAAGCAGACGTGAAGCTGTTTGCAGGTCAGAGCATCATCATCCCCGCCTGGGCCGGATAAATTTTTCATCTATCAATAGCGCAATGCCTAGAAGTGCAATAGCGACGAGCCCGTCGAGCCACCAATGATTTCCGGTTGCTGACACTACAAATATGGTTGCCAGTACATGAAAGAGAGCAAGCCAGCGCCACTTGCTTGTGCTTGCCGCCACAACCCCTAACGACACCACGGCTGCCCAGCCAACATGAATTGATGGCATGGCAGCAAATTGGTCGGATACGCCTTTGCCGACGGGTCCGTAAATTGACATTCCGTATCGCGTGGAGAGGTCGATGTACCCGAGTTCAGGGAAAAAGCGCGGTGGGGCAACGCGAATGAACCGTATAGACAAACACATTGCAGTGAGTAGGGCAAGACCATTTCTCCATTGGGGGTATGCACTTCTATGAAAGGCAAAAAGCCACACCAGAAAGAGAAGCAGTACAGGAACATGTGCAATGGCGTAGTACGCGTTGGAGAGTTCAGCCAACCATTCATGTTCTAGAACAAATTTTTGTAAGGAAAGTTCTGAGGGAAGAAAGATCTCTCGTTGAAAATTCTCAAGGGAGCGAGCACGATCAATTGCCCCAATTGATTGGTCGAGCGGAAGCACACGGGCAAGACGCCACAACGTATACAAACCCGACACAAAGGCAATCTCTTTTGTTGCGGCAATGAAAGGCAGTTGGACCTTTGTGGCAACTGGCGAGTCTTCAGTAGATGAAATGGTCAAGCGCTTAACACCAAACGATGCTGTTGCGCTTGATGCCGCAATTGCAGCACCCTGTTGCCACGTCAGCCAATCCATGTGACAGAGCGTAAAGGGAATTGTTAGCCGAGGTTTGGCCAGCGCCGTTTTTGTCGGCGTCGTTGGCCTGCTGCACCTAGCTTGCGGTGTTCATACAGGCTCCATTGGCGTCTCCAGCCAGAGTATTCAGGCCCGGTGAGTGCGGTGGAACGACCAGCTGCTGCCCGTTGGCGTGATGTCCAGAAATCGGTAAGTGATTCATCGCCAAGAAGGGTGACAGCTTTTTCAATGCGATCATTGAAGCGACGCGTATTGTCATTTTCTTCAGGGAACAGTGGTGCACCAAAAATAACTCGCACATGGCCGCGACGTGGGCGCTTCATTCCTTTTCCAAAAATGGAACCAGTTCCGTCAATGAATACAGGCACGACTGGTGAACCTGTTTTGATGCTTAAGTAAGCAGCGCCAGCTTTGAAGTCTTGGCCCCAACCATCGGGAGACCGACCGCCTTCGGGGTAAATAACAACGCTCCAGTCGCGAGCAAGTAGCGCACGCAACTCGTCGGACGATTTGCGGCTTGTTGTTTCGCGATCAATGGGAAACGCATTAAGCGCAAGTGCGGCAATAGTGCCTTTCGTGCGCTTGTCGAAGAAATAGTCGGCCGCTGCAGCAACTACCAAACGGTCATTCCAAGGAGAAGGAACCGCGGTGGTCATGAGTGGGGTATCAATATGCGAATGATGATTAGGCGCAAAAATAACTCCGCCTACATCGGTTCGCTTTGCCAAGTCGCTTAAGCGGTCGACTCCCTCAACTTTGGGACGCGCCAAGAACTTGACCATTGCAGTGACGGGACCGGCAACCAAAATGCGACGCACCGCGCGAGCGGCTGGCTTGCGCGCAAATGAGGTGTCGAAGTATGCGCCAAGATGCGGTTCTTTGGGCGGAACGCTCACGCCGCCTGGAACTGATGGGGCGCGGAAGGGAAATCCGGCGCGGCGCCAAAATGCCACGCCTTTAAATGCAACTTTCTCGACACCGGCAATGCCACGTGCACCTTTTTGCAACACGCGTCGTGCCGCTTCCGTGCGGCTTTTGAATTGAGGGTAGTTATTTGCCATTGCGCAACACTCTTATTTCACATCGGCAATCATGATGGGTGGGGTATGGAAGTGAGTGATGGTCGGTGACCGACCCACAACATCGCTGGCAATTTCAAGAGCGTCATTAAAAGTTGACGCAGGTGTGAAGCCAAGTCGACGAATGGTTGGCGCATCGCCACCCACAATGATGACCTTGCCACAGTGTTGAAGAGCATGGCTGCCCCAGTACCACATGTAGAACGGGTGAACGCCGTGGTATGCATTTCCTGTGCGGTACAAGTGCTTGTACCACTCATCTTCGGCAAATTTCTTTTCAAAGCGTGCTTCTAGTTCGCTTGGCACAGTTGTTTCGGTCAGCACCTGTTCGAAGAAGTCGATGTAGCTCGGATGGTGCACTGGGTGGAATTCGTTGGTGGTGGGATGGGTCATGATGATGACACCGCCTTCACGCACAAGTGGTTTATTGCGGTAAAGGTTGAAGTAGTAACCAAGACCAGTACACATGACCAAGATGGGGTTCATGATGGAGTTCACGTTGTACGGGCAAATGAACGGGATTCCCATGGTCAGAATGTCGGTTTGGCCCTGCACCTCCACAAGCTGTTGGCGATACACATTGGCAGTGGTCACTTTGTGAACCGCCTCTACTTCACCTGCCTGAATGCTTGTCATTTGGTGTGGCGCCTCAATGGACTGGAAAATATTGCGGCGCATGCGAGCTGGCGTGCGGCTGAGTGCTGCTGAAGATGCAACAAACTTGGCGCGGTCACGCGCATTCCACTCCCATTCACGCTTGCCAAGAAAGTCAAAAGCTGAAGGGAAGGTGTCGTTGTTGACCGTGGTCTCAATTTGGAAAATTTTCGGACCATGCTTCTTCATTATTTCGCCCATGCGCCAGTTGCTCTTGTGCAACTCGCTCTTGTGCTGATCCATGAACGAACGGCTGTTTTCCATGGTGTGCGTATTGTGGTGGTGACGTAGTGAGCGGTACGACGAAAGCCCCGTTGCAGTGCTCTTCCAGCCACCATCCATGGCAACAAGGTTGATGTTCACATAAACCAACAAGTCGCTCTCTGCAGCGCGCTTGTTAATTTCCACTTCTTCTCCTTGAGGAGTTTCACCAAGAAGCGCCAGGTTGTCTGGGTCTTCAGCATCGTGTTGGTACAACATTCCACGCGGCGCAAATGCGTCGTACACACGGTCGCCAAGCATGTGTCGCAGTTCGTCTTCGGTCATACGGCGATGGAGGGCAAGCGCCGCGATGATGTGGACGTCGTCGACGCCTGCTTCTGCTGCAAGGTCGAGTACCGATTCAATAACGCGTTGGCGAATGTCGGGACGCGTCATTTTTGGAAGTGGCAAAGAGATGTCGTCGAATGCAATGGTGAGTTTCATGCCAGGGAACAAAAGCGTTGGCAGTGGGTCCATTTCAATGGGGTTCAACAGCGCATGGCGGATAGCCGCATCGATGTCGTCAATTGGTGCTTCTGGTTCAGGAGCGTAAATGACTCGCGAACGGTCGGCTGGCAGTTTTTCAAGTGAATAGTTCTCACCACGCCAAAAGAGAATTGGTGGTGTTGAGCGGTCTACATCGAGTACGAATCCTGGACGTGGCATTAGCGCAATTTCTCCTGTCGCATATCGAAGGCCACTTTGATGGCTCCTCGTGCGCCTGCCTCAGAGGCATGGCGCAGTGCTTGTTGATATTCAGATAAGGGGTAGGTGGCCGAGAGCATTTGCTCTGCTTGTATTTCATTTGCGAGTTCAATAGCAAGAAGAAATGTGCGCTGACGTGTTCCGTTGGGCAAGGTCTCGGTGCCATAGGTATATGCGCCCATGACTTGGGTCTCGCGATGCCATAACCCAGTGAGATCGACAGTGACTTCACTAGGCATGCCCATCAGAACAATGCGTCCGCGCGGGCGTGTCATGCGCAGTGACAATGCAATGCTGTCGCTGTTGCCTACGGCGTCGATGGTGACGTGAGCACCCGACGAAAGATAATCGCCAACTACATGACAACCCGCTGCATGGCGCACGGCGCGCATGAGTTCGTCGGGTTTCACAACGGAAGTTGCACCAAAAGTTTTTGCGAGTCGCATCTGGGCGGGGTAGCGAGCACCAACAATGATGGTTGCTTGTGGGCAGTATTTGCGCAAACCGGCAATGGCACTGAGGCCCATGGTTCCTGCGCCCAAAACAGCAAATATTGGTGCTTCAGTTTGTGCAGCATGAGATATTGCTAAGAGAGCGGCATGAATGCCACCAGCAACTGGTTCTACAAGAACAGCGCGTTCATCGGGCATGTCACTTGCAATGGTGTGAATTTGAGAAGAGTGCGCAATGAGCTCGGTAGCCCATCCACCACCAGTGGAATTGCAAAAACCAATTTGAATTCCGGGCTCTAGCGGCGGCATTGCTAAATGTGCGTAGTCGTCACCATCGCCAGGTGCTGCATTGGGGAAGGGGAGTTCAGCACCACGTGCAGCATGACCAAGGACAGGCTCAATAACCACGCGTTCGCCGCTGTCGAGAGTGCCAACAATTTCGTGACCAGGTACAAAGGGGAAACTCACCCAATGTTCGAAATAGGTAGATGCATGGCCTTCAACGGTGGCAAGGTCGCTTCCACAAATGCCAGTGAGCAGTGGGTGTACACGTTGCCATTCATTGTTCACCAGTGCTGGAGGTTCGCAATTGGTAAGGGTGAGTGGACCAATTTTTGCTGCCGTGCCGGTGTCGATACCTGACACCAAACGAGCCAGCATGAAGCGGCCAGTGCTGCGATCAACGCGTAGCGCTTTCATCGTTGACGCTCGTTCATGAGAGGGGCGAAAGGCAAGATGCGTTTTGGTGCGCCTGCTGCTTTTTCCCAATCTTCTACTAGCCATCCGCGCTTGCGAGCAATAGATGCAAGGCGAGTCTCGGGGTTTACAGCAACGGGGTGCCCTACAGCTTCAAGTAGAGGCAAGTCTGATGTGGAGTCGGCATAGGCAACGCAGTCATCGAGGTGTACGCCAAGTGAGGCGCAGTAATCGGCAAGTACCTGGGCGCGCGTTTCACCAGTAGGCGGTGCTTTGGTGAGTTGCCCGCTGTATGCGCCATCGGGGCGAATTGACATTTCTGCTCCAACAATTTCGTCGAACAAGGGGCGTAAGCCTTCAACATTGAACGTGAGTGCTCCGGTAATGAGAATGGTTTTATGGCCAAGGGCGCGATGCTCGCGCACGCGACGAATTGCAGCAGGGAATGACTTCGCAACAATAACGTCGGTCATCATTTGTCGAGCATCAATTGCAATTTGTTCAACTGGTGCGTCTTCGTAGCGACGATAGAAGTAGCGCAAAAAGTCGCTGCGGTCTTTGCGGTCCATTGAGAGAAGGGTGGGGGCTTCTTTCATGGTGCGCAAGAAGTAGCGCGCACGTTCTGCATTGTTGAGGTGGCGGGTGGCGAGCCATGAGTAACTTTCAACCACGTTTGACGCAATCAGCGTGTTCTCTAAGTCGAAAGCTGCAACTTTGCGATCGGGAGAAAGGACATTCGAACGCAAACGAGCGGCACGGTCGGTTTTTGTTTTTCCCGGTGTCATTTTGACGCGGGCATGGTCGACAACGGAAGGAAGGTGAACTTCTTTGACGTAGTGGTCCCAGTTCACTACACGTGGGTCGAAGCAAAAATCTTGCTGATCTTTTTCATCAAGTTCGTTCCAGAGAGTCAGCAAGTTGTCGATGCTGTAAATGGCTTCGCACTCGGTGTACAAACCATAGAGTTCGACGTATTCCAGTGCGCGTTCTACTTCAATACGCTTCTCGTCGAGTTTTGCCGACCATGCAGCTTGCGCTCCACGTAAGGGGAGTGCTTGAAGAACTCGTTCACCTTGCGTAATTGCTGTTTTTGCACGTGAGAGTTGCTGTTGCACGCGGCCGCGGCCGGGAAAGCGCCAATCGGGAACAACAATTGGCTGGCCTTCAGCATCGTAAATGGGGTGCTCGGTAAACCAGTCGCGCACGTTGTTTACAAGATCGCTGTAGCGCAATGGGTTGGTGCTTCCGGAAGCAACTTGTGTGATGTACGGAGACTTTACGGGGCCTGCTGCAGCAACGGCAATGATGGCTGCAACGACAATGTCGACGGGTATTACGTCAACAGTGCCTTCGGGTACGCCAGGGAATTCGCGCAAGAGACCGCGTGCATACGAGATGATGACTGGTTCAGCCATGCGAAAGCCACGAATCCAGCCCGGCTTTGGTTCAAGAACTGCCGACTCAATAATGGACGGGCGCACAATGTTGACGGGAAGTGCACCTTTTGTTTCGGTCAGAGCTTGTTCACCAAGAGCCTTGGTGAACGCATATGCATCGGGCCATCCCACGCTTGCGGCACGAGAGCGACCAGCTTGAACAAGTTCGCTACTGACCCAACGTTCGCGCAACTGCTCGGTTTTTGCTGCAAGTGCTGGAGCACCGGCTGCGCCGAGTTCGCGACGCGCACCTTTGCGGAAACCTTCCAAAACTTTTGGTGTGCGGCTCGCGGCCTCAACATCGCTACGCAAGCGTCGAGCCGAAGCAACTTCAGCTTTCCAACTTAAACCAATGTCGAAAGGACCTTCAGATACCAATTGCTCGGGTGCGGTTCCGCGCCTATTGCCAGCTACATAGCAGGTACTTACTGCAACGAGGTGAGGCATGTTGGTTCCACTGGGGTGCAGTTCATTCAGCAGTGCGGCAAGGCGAGTGGGGCCCAAGAGGTTGACTTCTACGGCAGAGTCGAGCGGAGAGTCGAACGACACTGCAGCAGCTGAGTGAATAACAATGTCGCATGATGCAAGCAGGGCACGATCTGTTTCATTGAGCAATAAGCCATCGACGGAAATATCGCCATCGAGAGCGTGTACGCGCCGTGCGGTCATTGCATCAAAAGATTCAGCACTGTTGGCATGCATGTCACGCAAACGGTCGAAGGCATCGTTGCTTAAAATTTCACGCTTCACTCGAGAGGCTGCGCCGCGGCGACCGCCACGAATAATGAGAAAGAGCTCAGAGCCAGGGGCGCTGCGTAAGAGGCGTTCCACGAGGGCAGTGCCCACGAATCCGGTGGAACCGGTGATGGCGATCTTGCGCCCCGATAGAGATTCAGCAATCATGCGAGACTTTTCTAGCACATTCCTCTACCATTTGGTAGAGGCGAACGGGAAAGTGGGGAAATATGTCAGAAATCCGCAAAAAACATGCTCAACCCACCCGCGAACGCATTCTCGACGCCGCCCTTGACCTCTTCGGATCGGGAGGGATCGATGCAACGAGCCTCGATGACATTGCCCGAGCAGTGGGGGTGGCAAAACAAACGGTGCTTTATTGGTTCGTGAGTAAAGAGGAACTGGCCGTTGCAGTCATGCAACGCGTGGCCGATGAACTGGTGTTGGAAATTGGTGCAGCTATTCGATCGGCACCACATGGTTTCGCGCGAATTGAAGCAACAGTCACCGCAGTGTTTCGCCCCGCCATTCGACGCCCTGCACTCTTGGGCCTCATTCGCGAGTTGAACCGCCTGCCGCCCGCGCTGAGTGAAGCGCTCATTGACAAGGTGTCGCCGCTCATTGACATGGCTGCTCTCTATTTAGAAAAAGAGATGAATGACGGAAGGCTGCGTCGAGCCGACCCACATTTGTTGTTGGCCTTTGTGTACTCCACTGTGGTGGGTGTAGCTACAGAGCCAGTTGCGCTACGTGCAGTGGGGTGGCAACCTTCAACGGTGTCTCTGCGTACGTTGCGGCGCGAACTGCTCGATTTTTTACGAGCCGCACTGACCCCTTAGTGGCTGGTGTGGCGTCGACGGCGTGTGTGCCGGTCGAAGGCAAGTTCAATGAGTCGGTCGATGAGATCGCTGTAAGAGATGCCGGTTTGTTCCCACAGCTTCGGGTACATGGAAATGGGGGTGAACCCGGGAATGGTGTTGACCTCGTTACATAAGAAGCGTGAGGTTGATTCGTCGAAGAAAAAATCAACACGTGCTAAGCCGTCGCAACGCAGGGCTTTATAGATATTTATGGCCTTTTCGCGTACTTCTTGAGCTTGCTCTGCGTTCAGCAGTGCAGGAATGTGCAAAGTGGCGGCGTTGTTGATGTATTTATCTTTGTAGTCGTAGAACTCGCCCGCAGGCACAATTTCACCAGGCACAGAAGCAATGGGTTCCATGTTTCCTAGAACCGCTACTTCAATTTCTCTGCCTGAAATGAATTCCTCGCAAATTGCCCATTCATCGTATTGAAATGCCAGATGGAGTGCGTTCATGAAATCTTCGCGCTGTGTCACTTTGCTCACGCCGACAGATGAGCCCATGTTGGCTGGCTTGACAAAAATGGGAAGGCCGAGTTGGTCGATAGCGGCATCAATGTCGGCAGGCGTGCATTCACCATCGCGCAACGCAATAAAAGCAGGCTGCTCAACATTGTGATGCTGCAGAATTTGTTTGCTGATCACTTTGTCCATGCATATTGCACTCGACAAAACTCCGGAACCAACGTATGCAACATTGGCTAGTTCGAGCATGCCTTGCACGGTTCCATCTTCTCCGAGTGGGCCATGTAGCAAAGGCAATACAACGCATTGATCGAGGACTGAAATTACTGTTTGCAAATTCGTCGGTGTTCCAGAAGTAGATAAACGGCCCGCGGTAAGTTCATCGCTTGAGGGAACGACGAGGTTCCAAATGCCGGCTCTGCTGATGCCAATGGTGGTGATGTCGTACTTCTCGGTATTTGCAGCGGTAATGACATGGGCAGCCGTCACGCAACTGACGTCGTTCTCTGCGGACTCGCCTCCAAAGAGAACAATAAGAGGAATGCGGTGAGGAGCGTTCATATTTCTTCCCCCGACGGTACACGCGTGGCGAGACTTTTACCGCACTCGCGACTTCTCTCACTGCAGAGCAGTATCTTTGGGGCATGCGTATTCCCCTTGCTGAAGTTGCGGGTGTATTGAGCGCATCTGTCGTTGGCAACATGGAAAGTGGTCTTGTGGCGCATGGCGTGTCGTATGACTCTCGCCAGGTGACGCCCGGAAATCTCTTCATAGCCATTATTGCGCAACGCGATGGTCATGATTTTGTACTCGATGCAGTTCAGGCAGGCGCAGCCGCGGTTTTGGTATCTCGGGAAGTGTTGGGGTGCTCGGTTCCTCAAATTATTGTTGCCGATACTGCTATCGCACTCACTGCATTAGGAAAATGGGCTCGCCAGCACGCGCAGTCAAATGTAGAGAAACGCGTTGTCGGAATTACTGGGTCTGTGGGAAAAACTTCCACGAAAGATTTCCTTGCGGCGGTATTGGCAACTCAGTTCGTAGTTGGTGCAAGTGAAAAATCGTTGAACAACGACCAAGGAGTGCCGGTGACGTTGCTCAATGCCCCCGAGCCCACCCAGGCCCTTGTTGTGGAAATGGGAATGCGTGGCTTTGGGGAGATCGCTCGGCTCGCTGCTTTAGTGCAACCATATATTGGTGTCATTACTGCCGTCGGTGAGTCTCATGGCGAGCGGGTAGGTGGTGTTGAGGGTGTTGCCCAAGCAAAGGCTGAACTCGTTGAGTCGTTGCCCGCAGATGGATTCGCTGTTCTCAATGCCGACGATGCACGCGTTGCGGCCATGCGCAATAAGACCAGTGCCACAGTTGTTACCTACGGAACCACTGCCCATGCCGACATGCGTATTTCAGATCTCACCATTAACGGTGACGGATGCGCTTCGCTCCATCTGGCCTCACAATGGGGAAGTGGAAGTTGCACCCTGTCGGTGCCGGGCCGACACATGGCAAGCAATGCTGCTGCTGCGGTTTTGGTAGGCGCATTGTGTGGTGTTCCTGTCTCCGATGCAGTGCTGGCTGTTGAACGCACTGCAATATCGCCAATGAGAATGCAGGTGCATTCTTTGGTCAACGGCGTGTTGCTAGACGATTCTTACAATGCAAGCCCAACGTCAATGTCGGCTGCGCTACTTACTTTGTCGAGCATGACAGCAGATCATCGCATTGCGGTACTTGGCGTCATGGCAGAAATATCTGATGCCGAAGTACAGCACAAGAACATTGCACAACTGGCACAAGATCTGGGAATTGAAGTGATTGCATTTCGTACCGACCTCTATGGCTTGTCGAGTTGCGAAACGTATGTCGAGGTGCATGAACTCTTACAAAAGCGTTCTGTGAATACCGCAATTCTGCTCAAGGGCTCGCGTGTGGCCGGCTTAGAGGCAGTGACGCAGTTACTTCTCGGAAACTAAGTTCTTACGCGCATCAACAGACTCAATATTGCACCACCACGCAAGGAACAGTGCCCATATTGCGCCACCAATGAGAACCCAACGAGCGCCGAAATGGTCGATGACTGGCCCAAACACCAAGTTGCCGAGGGGTACTGTTCCACCAAAGGCCATAAACCACAATGCCATCACCCGACCTCGTTCATTTGGGGCCAGGCGCGACTGCAAAATGGTCATCATTGATGTAGTGGTACCGAAGTAGGCAATCCCTAAGAAGAAACCAACAATGAAAGCTTGAATTGGTGTGCGTGCAATCGCAAAGAAGAACAAGCACACAGCAAATGATGCAAACCCATATTGAATAATTTTGCGTTTGTCGGCTTTAACAAAAAGTGTGCCAATGGCGAGGCCACCTAGTGCAGCGCCAAGTCCCCAGGTTGCATACAGCCATTTGTAAACGGGGGCTCCTTCGTCGATGCCAAAGTTCAGCGAAGCAACGGCGGGGAATAAACCGACGTAAGGCAAGGAAAAAAAAGAAAAAGCGGTGAGTGAAATGAGGAGGCGATTAATTTCCGTACGCTCGCGGGCAATCTTTAACCCTGCAGTGAACTGACGCCAACCTGGTTCAGAGGCAATGCTTTGAAGAGCAGGCAAGTGAACTTTGAGTAACGCCCCTATAACAAAGAAATAGGTAACAGCATTGATGAGAAAGAACTGCGATGTAGTGACTCCCCAAGCTGAGAGCACGGCAACAATGATGGGTCCAATGACTCGTGACCCATTGATGAGCGTTGAATTCAACGCGATAGCGCCAGATAAGTCTTGTGGCGGAACAAGGGTGGGAAGCGATGCAGACCATGCTGGCGCATTCAATGCATTGCCTATTCCTACGCCGCATTGCATGAGGAACAGCAACCAAATTGCTGCATCGTTCGCCGCAAGTGGAAACATCATGAGTGAGAAAAATAACTGCACCGTTTGTGTATAGATAAGCCATTTGCGGCGGTCGAATTTGTCGGCAATGACACCGGCCGGAATGGAAAGAATGAGCAGCGGTCCGAGTTGTGCAAAAATGAGCAAACCAACGAGCGAAGCCTTACCTGTGCGTTGATATATGTATGCGGGAAGAACCACATTTTGCATCCATGTGCCAATATTCGACAGGAATGCACCTGTGAACATGAGGCGAAAACGTGGAGAAGCTAAAGCAGCGCGGGCACTTCCCGGTGTGTGAGGGTGCGGCTTGAAGTCGTCAAATGGGTTCGTTGCAGTGTCGGTCATGGGGGCATGTGCCGGGGTTTAGCCGGCTACAAGTTCTGCATAAGTTTCGAGCACCTGTGGCGGACCGCTAATGAGGAAAGTGGTGATGCATGTTTCGCGCCACTTGGCCATTTCATCTTTGATTTTGTCGATGGGTCCAACAAGTGCCACATCTTCCACCATTGATAATGGAATAGACGCCGCTGCTTCTTCCTTCTTGCCGGCTAAATAGAGTTCCTGCACTTTGAGCGCAACATCTTCGTAACCCATACGGGCAAACACCTCAAAGTGGAAGTTGGCACCGCGTGCTCCCATGCCGCCGGCGTAGAGGGCAAGGAATGGGCGCACGAAGTTTGCACATGCCTCAACGTCGTCGCCAGGAATAATCATGACGCCAGAAGCAACTTCGAAGCGATCTGATTTTCCTGCTTCGCCGCTCTTTGCAAAACCTTCAGCAAGGCACTTGCGGTAAAAGCCATCTTCTTTCGGAGAGAAAAAGAGTGGTAGCCAGCCATCGCAAATTTCACCCGCAAGCGCAACGTTCTTCGGGCCTTCAGCGCCGAGGAAAATAGGAATGTCTTTGCGCAAAGGGTGAACGGTGCTCTTCAGTGGTTTACCTAAACCTGAACCGCCGCGTAATGGAATGTCGAAGAACTCGCCGTGGTGATCTATTGGCTTGTCGCGCTTCAAAATGCTGCGTACAACCTCAATGTATTCACGCGTGCGAGCAAGTGGCTTGGGATACGGCTGGCCGTACCAACCTTCCACCACTTGTGGGCCCGACGCACCGAGGCCGAGAATGAAACGACCGTTGCTGAGGTGGTCAATGGTCATCGCTGCCATGGCGGTTGCCGATGGAGTGCGAGCGCTCATCTGAATGATGCCAGTACCGAGTCGAACGTTTTGTGTTTGTGCACCCCACCACGCAAGGGGAGTGAGTGCATCACTTCCGTACGCTTCGGCGGTCCACACGCTGTCGAAACCTAAACGGTCGGCTTCCTTAATTCCTTCAAGAGCTCCACTTGGAGGTCCGCTACCCCAGTAGCCAGTGTTGTACCCGAGTTTGATGTTTTTGGATGTTGAACTATTCCCCATGCCTCAAAGATACGTGGCGAGATGCCGTCAGCCCCGACTCAAATGCAGAATCTAGGAAATGAGAGGAGGTGTTGGGGTAAATGTCACAGGGAGCGAATCGGGACCATAAATACCTGCAGTGGCGACCTTGTAACGCACAGGGCCAGATATTTCAATGTGCGGCATGCGTGCAGCAATGAGGGGCAAGGCTTCCTGAAGCTCTGCTCGAGCAAGGGAGGCGCCAAGGCAGTAGTGGATGCCTGACCCGAAAGTGAGTTGTGGCGAGTGCGATTCGGTGCGATTCATGAGGAGCTGTTCGGGGTCACTGAAAACATCTCCATCGAAGTTGCCTGTGGCGAGGCTCGGGAAGATGAGGGTTCCTTGCGGAAAAAGGATGTCTTTGTATTCAATGTCTTGTGATGCAAAGCGACCAGTTGCGCGAACTGCGCCGTTGATGCGCATCACTTCTTCAATGAGACGCTGTGCATGCTCGGGTTGCTTGGCAACGAGCTGCCACTCTTCGGGGTGATTCGCAAGAAGTGCAATTGCTAAGCCAAGTTGATTGCGCGTGGTGTCGGTGCCGCCAATGATGACTGCTTCAACCATCATGACAAGCTCGTCGTTTGAGAGTTTGTCGCCTTGCTCTTCGGCACTAATCAGACTCGAGAGCAGATCATCTTTTGGTGATTTGCGACGCGCGGTAATGAGATCACGCGTGTAGGCATCGAGTTCGTCTTGGGCCGCAATGATGAGCGGAATGTCATCTTTTAAATTGTTGTCGAAGATGCGCAAAATATCGCTGGCCCAGCGGCTGAACAATTCCCAGTCAGACCGTGGAGCACCCAGCAATTCGCAAATGATGGGAATGGGGTACGGGTTGCAAATGTCGAGGGCGAAATCGCTGCTGCCAAATTCAGTGACGTTATTCAGAAGGTCATTCATCACTTCACGCATGAAGGGGCGCAAAGCGTCGGCATTACGAGGTGAAAAGGCAGGAGCAACCAAGCGCCGCAGACGTACATGAGTGTCGCCTTCTGCAGAAAGTATGGATTCACGTCGGCGAGCCCGAAACTCTGGGGTGATGTCGGGATTCAACTCAACAATGAGACCTACTGCGCTGTGCCAGCGCTTGTCGCGCAACATGGCAACAACGTCTTCATATTTGAGGATGGTGTAGCCAATATCGCCCTTCGCTAGCCACGATGCTTGGGCAAGGTCACGTAGTTCCTGTAACTGCTCTGCACGGTCTTTCTGCGAGCGTAAGGCGCGAGGTGAAACCGCTGGCAGATCTAGTAAATCAACACGTGTTGCCATAGCGCCACAGTACTGTGCCATTGTCGAAATGCAAATATGTCAAGATGAGGCTCATGAAGACTTTCCGCAACTTTGTGAACGGTTCATTTGTAGACGCCCAAAGTGGAGAAACCACAAACATTGTGAACCCGGCCAATGGCCAGGTGTATGCCACAGCAGCACTGTCGCGTGAAGCCGACGTAGACCACGCAATGCGCGCTGCTGAACAAGGTGCAGAGTTATGGCGAGACGCAACACCTGCAGAGCGGTCGTTGGCTTTGTACCGCATGGCCGATGCAGTGGAGTCGCGTGCTGAAGAACTCATTTCACTTGAAGTCGAAAACACGGGCAAACCAATTGCCATCACTCGTAGTGAAGAAATTCCACCCATGGTGGATCAGATGAGGTTCTTCGCTGGAGCTGCACGGCATCTTGAAGGAAAAAGTGCAGGTGAATACATGCGTGGAATGACGTCGTTCATTCGCCGTGAACCTGTTGGCGTGTGTGCGCAAGTGGCCCCGTGGAACTACCCAATGATGATGGCGGTATGGAAGTTTGCGCCCGCCTTAGCGGCAGGTAATGCCATTGTGCTGAAGCCATCTGACACCACTCCAGCCACCACCGCATTTCTTGCAGAAATTGCTGCAGAGTTTTTTCCACCTGGTGTATTCAATGTCATCTGTGGTGACCGCGATACTGGTCGTGCAATGGTTACTCACAATACGCCAGCAATGGTGTCGGTTACAGGAAGCGTGCGTGCTGGTATTGAAGTGGCGCAAGCCGCAGCAACCAGTTTGAAGCGGGTGCATTTGGAATTAGGAGGCAAAGCTCCTGTGGTGGTGTTTGACGATGCCGATATTGAAGCCGCCGCCGAAGGAATTGCGCTCGCTGGTTTGTTCAACGCTGGTCAAGACTGCACCGCGGCAACTCGTGTCATTGTTGCGCCGCGTGTATACAACGACTTTGTAGCCGTGCTCACTGAAAAAGTTGCGGCAACAAAAACTGGCCAACCCAATGAGGACGTTTTGTATGGTCCTCTCAACAACGCCACCCAGCTTGCTCGCGTGTCTGAGTTGGTGAGCCGTGCTCCAGATCATGCCAACATCACAACAGGTGCTGCTGCGGTAGGCGGCGACGGCTATTTCTACATGCCAACGGTGATTGCCAATTTGCGTCAAGACGACGAGATGATTCAGAACGAAATTTTTGGTCCTGTACTCACGGTGCAGCAATTCAGCGATGAAGATGAAGCAGTGCGGTGGGCGAATGGTGTGGAATATGGTCTTGCGTCTTCAGTGTGGACAAAAGACTTTGGTCGCGCAATGCGTATGGCTAAGCGACTCGATTTTGGTTGTGTCTGGATCAACACCCATATTCCGGTTGTGGCCGAGATGCCCCACGGTGGGTTTAAAAAGTCTGGTTATGGCAAAGACCTATCGGCGTACTCGCTCGACGACTACACACGCATCAAACATGTAATGGCAAACCTCAACAGTTAGTGAACGCCCCACGTAAAGGTTTGTTTCACGAGTTCCAGGTATACAAAGGTCTCGGTGCTTACGACCCCTGGGGTGGCACGAATGGCGTTGGTGGCTTCAAGAAGTTCGCCTTCATCTCGCACAACGACTTCTGCAAGAAAATCGTATGAACCTGCGGTAATGACAAGGTATTCAATGATGTCGAGGTTCTTTAACAATTGGGCAAGTTCGCTCGTTGCTCCGGTGGCGCGAATACCAATCATGGCAACTCTTTTACGGCCAACCATGAGTGGGTTGGTTACTGCTACTACTTGAATGACGCCGGTATCAATGAGGCGTTGAACGCGTTGACGCGCAGCTGCTTCAGACAAGCCAACTGCCGATGCGAGTTTGGTATACGGCATGCGGCCATCTACTTGAAGTTGCTCAATGATGAGTTGGTCAACGCCGTCAATACGAACGCCAGCAGGAGTGGAGGGCACAGATGTCACCGCAACAGCGTATTGCGTGGGCGAGGAGAGAGGCGAGTGGGTGTTACGCTTCTCGTACATTCTTAAGTGAATTTTTGGTGTTCAGGAGGTAATCGTTGTGGACAATTCAACATCGCAAGTAATTCACCTCGACCATGTACGCAAGCAATACGGTTCGTTCACCGCAGTAGAAGATGCCGACTTCACTATTGGCCGCGGTGAGTTCTTCGCCATGCTGGGCCCATCGGGCTGTGGCAAAACCACCACATTGAAGATGATTGCCGGTTTCGAGCAGCCAACGAGTGGCAGTGTTTTTTTGGAAGGCGTCAACGTCTCCACTGTTCCGCCGTACAAGCGCAACGTCAATACTGTTTTTCAGCAGTACGCGCTTTTCCCGCACATGAGTGTTGCTGACAACATTGCATTTGGGCCGCGCAGCAAGAAACTCAATGAAACTGAAGTGAAGAAGCGTGTGGGCGACATGCTCGACGTGGTGCGCTTGGCAGAGTTTGCCGATCGCCGCCCCAGCCAACTATCGGGTGGGCAACAGCAGCGTGTAGCCCTTGCCCGTGCACTCGTGAACTATCCGAGCGCACTTTTGCTCGATGAACCATTGGCAGCTCTCGACCTGAAGTTGCGTGAGGCCATGCAAATTGAGCTGAAGCGTATTCAACGAGAAGTAGAAATTACTTTTGTGTTTGTGACGCACGATCAAGGTGAAGCGCTCACTATGAGTGATCGCATTGCGGTCATGAGCCAGGGTGTCGTTGAACAAATTGGCACACCAGTCGATATCTACAAAAAGCCCCAGTCGCTCTTTGTCGCTGGGTTCATCGGTTCTGCAAATCTTTTGCCGTCAACGGTGAGCCAGTTCGACTCAGCAGGCGGAACAGTGACGCTGCAGGGCGGTGGAAATGTAACGGTCACCCGTGACAACGTGGCCAGCGACGTCACCTGGGCCACGGGTGAAGAAGTAACCGTCATGTTGCGCCCAGAGCATCTTCATGTCGCCGTCGAGCGCCCAACCGGAGATGCCCTCCAGGCTGAAGTTACCGATGTGGTCTTCCAGGGCTCGGCTGTGCGCTTGGTGTTGCAGCTCGAGAATGGAACCGAAGTAACCGCAATAGTTGGCGGCGATGTCGACCTGCCGTTTTTGCGCCCAGGGGCTGCAGTGTGGCTCTCGTGGCTCGCCGCTTCACCGTATGTGCTCGATGGGTGGCCAGATCTAGCCGGTGCAACCACCACCAACCTTGAGTCCATTGAAGCCGCTTTATAAATACTCATTTTCTGAGCTATTTCCACTATCGTTTTCCCTGTTCAGTCCATAGCCGTCTCACCAAAGAGAAGTGATAACCCACACAAAGAATCTGCAGCCTCGCTGTATGAATTAAGGAGCCACCATGAATACTCGCCGCACGACAACTCCACAGTCCGTTAAGGCCTCACGACTCAATCGTCGTGACTTCCTTATTCGCGGTGGACTCATGGGCGCTGGTGCCCTTTCTTTGCCCGCATTACTTGCAGCGTGTGGTGGCGATTCAGGCTCAACAGCCGACACCGTTGGCGGCGGCGGTGGCAGTTCATTGTTCTTTGAAAACTGGCCTGGGTACATGGATGAAGAAACCATTGGTCTTTTCCAAGCAGCTTCTGGTGTCTCACTGAAGTACACCGAAGCATTCAATGACAACAACGAGTACTTCGCAAAAATTCAGCCAGAGATGTCGAAGGGCAAAACAATTGCCCCCGATATTTTGGCACCAACCTTCTGGATGGCAGCACGCCTTGTGCAACTCGGTTGGGTGCAGAAGCTTCCGAAAGCCGATATCCCTAACTTTGTTAACTTGCGCGACGACCTCGTTGGTCAGTCATGGGACAAAGGCGACGAGTACCACTTGCCATATCAAACGGGCATTGCGGGTATTGCCTACAACTCGAAAATTACAGGACGCGAGTTGAAGAGCGTTTCCGATCTATTCGACCCAGCTTTCAAGGGCAAAATTGGCATGCTCACCGAAATGCGTGACACCATCGGCCTCATCCTCATGGGAGAAGGCAAGAAAATTGCCGATATCTCCACCTTCGATGCAGCGTCAGTTGCTTTCGACAAATTGGAAAAGGCAAAGAGCGAGGGGCAAATTCGTTCCTTCACGGGCAATGACTATGTAGACGATCTCAGTGCAGGCAACTTTGCTGCATGCGTTGCCTGGTCTGGCGACGTATTGCAACTCACCAAAGACAACCCCGATGTGAAGTTCATTGTTCCTGAAGAAGGTGGCACAAGTTGGTACGACACCATGGTGTGGATGAAGGGTTCAGAAAATAGCGATGCAGTTGCCAAGTGGATGAACTTCCTTTATGACCCAGTGAATGCTGCTCGTCTCACGGCGTATGTGCAGTACATCTCACCGGTGAAAGGTGTGCAAGAAGAGCTGGTCAAGATGGGCGGCGACAACGCAAAGCTCGCAGAAGATCCACTACTCTTCCCCGATGCGGCAACGTTCGCGCTTCTGCAGAGTTGGGGTGCTCTTGGCGAAGAGGAAGAAGCCAAGTTTGACGAGGCTTTCGCCTCCATCACAGGCGCATAATTCCTCACACTCAGTGACATCAGTAGTTTCTGCAGGGAAAAAGTGGGGCGAGTCTCTATCGTCGCGCCCAGAAAATGTTGGGCTTGGGGTCATGCTGGGTCTCGGCCTGGGCGCCGTTGCTCTTGCGGCTCAGTGGGTCAAAGGTCCGAGTGCGCTGCTCGTGGCTGTAGTAATGCTGGCCATGGCAATAGGGCTCATTTATACCGCATTTGCGGGTGGGCTTGAGGCGCGCAAGTCGCTTGCTCCCTATGGGCTTTTGAAACCAGGAATCATTTGGCTGTGTCTTTTCTTTCTCGCTCCTTTGTGGTCGATGGTGGTGATGTCGCTATCCAGCAAAACTGGTCGTTTCGATTTCTTCCCCGATTTCACTTGGAATTTTGAGAACTACCGCATTGCTCTCACTAAATTCCGACCGCAGTTCATTCGCAGTTTTAGTTACGCCGGCATCGCCACACTGCTGACGGTTGTCATTGGCTATCCGCTTGCATACTTCATTGCATTTCGTGGGGGAAAGTATCGCAACATTCTTTTGGGTCTTGTTGTGGTTCCATTTTTCACGTCTTATCTCATTCGTACCTTGGCGTGGAACAATATTCTCGCCGACGAAGGCCCAGTAGTTTCGCTCATCAACTCTCTGCAACTATCGGGTGTTTTCGAATGGCTCGACATCATGCAAAATGGAAAACTCATGAACACCCCGGCGGCAGTGATTGGTGGTCTCACCTATAACTTTTTGCCATTCATGGTGCTGCCCATTTATGTGAGCCTCGAAAAAATTGATGTACGACTTGTCGATGCAGCAATGGATCTCTACTCGTCGGCTTCGCAGGCATTTCGCAAAGTTGTTCTGCCCTTGTCGCTCCCGGGTCTCTTTGCTGGTGGACTCCTGGTCTTTATCCCTGCGGCTGGCGACTTTGTAAACGCTCAATTTCTCGGAAACCCACAAACAACAATGATTGGTAACTCCATTCAAGACCAGTTCTTGCGTCAGCTGAATTATCCTGTGGCGTCTGCGATGTCGTTCGTATTAATGATCATCATCACCGTCATTGTTCTCCTCTATACCAAATTCATGGGAACAGAAGATCTCGCATGAGCACAGCATTTAGCAAGAGGCAAAAAGCTGGTCAACGCGTCGTGAACATTGCTGCAGGCGCAGCATTGCTCTACCTCTTCATTCCCATTTTTGTCATCGTGCTCTTTTCGTTCAATGAACCAAAAGGGAAATACAACATCAAGTGGCAAAACTTCACCCTTGACAACTGGGCGCACCCATTTGTGGAGAAAGAACTCACGAGTGCGCTGTGGGTGAGTTTGCGTATTGCGCTCATTGCAACAATTGTCTCCACTCTCCTCGGAACCCTCATTGCGATGTCTCTCAGTAGGTACAAGTTCAAAGCAAGCGGTGCGGTCAACTTATTCTTGGTTCTGCCGCTGACAGCTCCTGAAATTGTTCTGGGTTCATCGCTCGCAACGCTGTTCCTCAATCGCAGCGTTGGTTTTGGCTATCTCACCGTCATCATCGCTCATGTCATGTTCCAAATTTCCTTTGTTGCGGTCACTGTTCGTGCACGTATTCGCGGTTTCGACTGGACTCTCGAACAAGCTGCGCAAGATTTAGGCGCAACGCCGTCGCGAGCATTTTGGAAGGTGACGTTTCCGCTCATTTTGCCTGGCATTATGGCGGCCGCCCTTTTGTCTTTTGCGCTATCAGTTGACGACTTCATCATTACCTTCTTCAACGCCGGTTCTTTGGTCACCTTCCCTCTGCAAATTTTCGGTGCGTCACGAGTAAAAATTTCGCCACAAATCAATGTGCTTGCAAGCATGCTGCTCTTTACCAGTGTGGCTCTCATGGCTGGTGCGATGGTCTTAACTCGGCGTCGTGAGCATCGCCACGCATCTGTAGCGCGTAAAAAATCTTAGAAATGTCTGCAGCTCGCATTGCCATTGCGCCAACAACCACGCCAAGTTGGGTACACGATGCAGTTACTGCTGGTGGTGGGGAAATAGCAGATATATCTCAGGCAACAGGGCTCATCTGGTCGGCGCCATATTCCATTGAGGCCCTTGAGAATTTGTTGCTGGAAAACCCACACATCAATTGGGTTCAATTGCCATTTGCTGGCAGTGAGGCCTTCATGCACTTGGTCAACCATGATCGCGTGTGGACCTGTGGCAAGGGTGTTTATGCCGAGCCTGTAGCAGAGCATGCATTGGGTTTGTTGTTGGCGGGATTCCGACACATCGGAAACTACGCACGCGAAAAAAGTTGGACTGCGCCGGTGGGTCGAAACTTATTAGGCGCAAACATCACTATTTTGGGTGGCGGCGGCATTACAACATCGCTCGTACGGTTACTTCAACCGTTTTATTGCAACATCACCGTGGTGCGGTTGTCAGCAGAGCCACTAGAGGGCGTACAGACCGTGGTCGGCACAGAGAATCTTGTTGATGCACTTGTTGGGGCCGACGCAGTTGTTGTGGCGTTGGCTCTCACGCCAGAAACTGAAGGAATTTTGGGTCGCAATGAATTTGAATTAATGGAGAAGCATGCGTGGGTGGTGAACGTGGGAAGAGGTCGTCACATTGTCACCGAAGATCTTGTGTGGGCTTTGCAAGAAGGGGAAATTGGTGGCGCAGCATTAGATGTCACTTCCCCCGAGCCACTGCCAGACGAACACCCGTTATGGGCGTTAGCAAATTGCATCATTACTCCGCATATTGGCAATACCCCCGCTATGGCTGTTCCGTTGCTCTCGGCCCGTATCTCAGAAAATGTTCATCGTTATGTGGCTGGAGAGCCCTTGGCGGGTTGTATTGACCCTGAATTGGGCTATTGAAATTTTTCTGACGTAACGTGTGCCGTTGTGCCCGCCCATAAGAAAAATCTCAACCATTACGAAGTTCTTGGTGCACGCCCAGATGCCAACTACGCCACGCTGCGGTCTGCGTATCGAAAAAAAATGCGAGCCTTGCATCCCGATGCGCAAAGCAGCCGAGTTGACCCCGAAGAGATTTCTGCCGTTTCCGCTGCTTGGGAAATTTTGTCTCGCACCGATCGGCGCAGGGAGTACGACAAAACTTTAACTATTGGGCTCGGTTCAACTGATGCACAATCGGCACCGACGCCGGTACAGGTGTTTGAGCCAGCAAGGTTCCCCTGGAAATTTGTTGTTCTCTTCATTGTGTGCGGGTCACTTGTGGTGATCATCTTGTCTCTCTTTAGCTCGCCGCAGCCTCCGGGAGCACCCGACAATGTTTTGCAAGGTGGGTCTTGCGTCAATATTGATGCAGGTGAAGCTGCATTCGAGGTGAACTGTAATCAGCCGCACGTGGCTGTGGTGCAGAAACTCGTGCCCTTCGACGTCGTATGCCCAATGGACACTGAGCTGTATCGTGATCGACAGGGTATGGGTAATGCGTGTGTCCGTAAAGTCACCGAGATGATGGTTTCGCCTTTAACTTCATGATGACTTTCCACATATAAAATCGTAAATAATGGATTGGTCGAGCAATTCCTTTCATCGGTGGACGAGGAGGACGATTGCTTTTGTTGAGAAAGTAATTACTCCACTCTGGAAGGGTTTGATTATTTACATAAAAGGTGCCTGCGAGATCTGGAATGATTGAACCGTTGAGCGCAATAGCGCGATCATAATTAATGGTGGTGATGTATTTCCCATAGTGTTTGAGGTATGCGTTCTGTAATTCTTCGTAGTCCGTGAGCCAAGAATCTTTTTTCACATATGCAAACGACGTTGGATCCTTGCTTTTTTTATAAAAGTCTTGCTGGAGATGCTTTCGCCACGAAGAAAGGAAATCTTTTGGATTTCGCAGGGTAACAATAATGTGAGTGCGATCTGCTGGAAACATTTCCTTCAGTCGTTCAAGTTCGCTATCTGTGCGTAGAAGGCAAAGAGCTTCACAAGAAAAAAATATTGGGTCATTGCTGCTGTCAATTTCACGTTGAATATTGGCGCGTACCTCTGCAGCCCAAGTAAACCATTCCGCTGAAAATCGGGGTGGGAAAAACCCATAGACCATTGCTGGGGTCTCTTTGTGGGCATCCAAGCAGATTGCCGCAATTTCTCTTGAATCAGGAAACTGGCCGTTGTACCAACGGACACCTGTATCGCGGGCAATGACATCTTGATTTTCGAAAAACCAACGTTGGAACGAAGTGGTGCCGGTTTTGAGTGTTCCGATGTGAAGGAAGATTTGGCTCATTCCTTATTTACCCTATTACAAATTTCCCAGAGAGATTCAGAATGAATGAAGCCACAGAGTCGGCAGGAGTAGTACTAGCGTGTTGTTGTGTCTCGTCTTTGCGAACGTCCCGACTGCTCGGCACCTGCCTCTGTCGCATACGGCTTCAACACGCAGGTTCTTGCGGTGTGGCTCAATACCTATGATCCAAACGTAAGTTTTGGCACCGGAATTTTATGTCGGCGTCATGCCAACGCATTGGTAGTGCCGCGCGGATGGCATATTGACGACAAGCGCGAGAACATTCCGCGGTTGTTTCTCGCCCCAGCTGGTGAGGCTGCTCACGAAGAGACTCCTTCACGTGGTATCCGACGCAAAATGTCAAAAGTTCAACCGCAACTCTTTGCAAAAGAAAATCAAGAATTGGTAGACGATTCACCTATAGAAGATGACCCTTTAATGGAAGAAACGCGTGCTATTCCGTGGTCTCCACATCTTGTTGCTGAATCGGAAGTGTCTGTAGCGGGCAACGATGAGCCAAAGAAAATTCCCAGTCTGCTCGATCGTGCCTTTGGCAATAAAGACCGCCGCGAAAAGTGATGCATCCATGAAAACAGAAGCCACACTTGTTGCTCCAACATCGCTCACGGCTATTCGTCCGTTTGTCTCTGACCTTGGTGAATATGAGCGGTGGATGCCGCTTGTGCACAAAGCAACAACAGCTGGGCCAGGTGCTTGGGATGTTGAACTGCGAGCAAAACTAGGGCCCTTTGCGCGCTCAAAACGTTTACGAATGGAACGCACCACCGATTCGCCGCAGCTCATTGTGTTCGAGAGGCGCGAAAAAGATGGTCGCGAGCATGCCCCATGGCGTATGACATGTGCTCTTATTGAGAGCCATGAAGAAATCACGTTGCGAGTCGAGTTGTTCTACGGCGGAAGCCTATGGACCGGTGGCTTGCTAGAAAAGGTTTTGGTCGATCACATTGAAAGTGGACGAGATAATCTTATGGCGCTGGTGTCGCGCTCTGGGCGCTGAATCTTCCGTCGGCGCGTGTAATTAATTCCAGTGGCCAAGCGAAACATTCCGAGAGAAGCGCACTAGACAGCGTGTCATTAAGTGGGCCTTTCGCAATAACCTCTCCAGCCTTCAAGGCAAGAATGTGTGTCATGCCTCGTGGTATTTCATCAACGTGATGAGTAATGAGGGCAGTAGAAATGTGCGGTGATTGTTGAATGGATTCTTCTAGGGCCGCAACGAGTTGCTCACGACCACCAAGATCTAGTCGGCCACTCGGCTCATCGAGCAACACCAGCGATGGTTCATTCATGCGGGTGCGTGCAAGAAAGACTCGCTGTTGTTCCCCGGAAGACAGTGTAGAAATTTCGCGCTCGGCAAGATGCCCTACGCCGAGGTGAGTCAAGCAGTGAATTGCTTTTTCCTTGTCGGCTGCTTCGTAGTGATGCCACCAAGTTTCTAGCGCGGCATTCTTGGCGGTCATAACAACTTCATAAGCGCGCAATTGTGGGCGAATTTCACTGGCAAATGCTGCCGAGTTGTAAGCAATACGTTGACGTAACTCGCGCACTCCCGTGTCGCCAAGTCGTTCGCCCTCAACCACAACCTCACCAGCACTGGGGTGTAGGTACAGAGCCGCAATGAGCATGAGCGAGGTCTTGCCCGAACCATTGGCTCCGAGCACCACCCAGTGTTCGCCCCTGGCAATATTCCAAGAGACATTGTTCAATATGGTGTTGGCGTCGCGCTGCAGGGTGATGTTGCGGAGTGATAACACAAAGTGAGAGTCAGTTGCCACGCTGCCACAGTAATCACTTGTGGCGGGTAATAAGGTTGCACCGTGGAAAGTTTCCCCTCAACGCCAGAAGAGTTATCGCTGGCCATCACCGCGGCCACAGGGCTCGACGGAATAACGCACATGCGTCGTCTGACCGGTGGGGCATCGCGCGAAACATGGAGCTTTCACGTGGGAAATGAACAGCGCATTATTCAGCGCCAACGTTTGACCTCGCCACGTGACATGCATGTAGAAGTGGGTGTGCTTGAAGCGGCGTATGCAGCTGGAGTTCCGGTTCCACGTGTGCTGGCAAGTTCTCGTGACCTCATTGGCGAAAACCCTGTGGGCACACAATTCATGATTGTGAATGCCTTTGAAGGCGAAACCATTGCGCGCAAGATTCTGAGAGACGATGAATTTGCTTCTGCAAGAAAAACTCTGCCCGCACAGTTTGGTACTGCGCTCGGAAAATTGCACAGCGTCAATTCTGAGGTGCCTGGTCTTGAAGACGTCGACCAAATTGCTTTTTACAAAGAACATCTGCGCGATTGCGGGCAGTCGCACCCGGCATTTGAAATTGCTTTTCGGTGGCTTGAAGAAAACAAGCCACCCGTAGGTCGTCGGTGCCTTGTGCACGGTGACTTCCGCATGGGAAATCTCATTGTTGGCAACGAAGGACTAAGAGCAGTGCTCGATTGGGAACTTGCTCACATTGGCGACCCTGCTGAAGACCTCGGCTGGTTGTGCGTGCGAGCATGGCGCTTCGGTGGTGGGCAACCAGTTGGCGGAATTGGTGCTTATGAAGATTTGCTCGAGGCATATGGTGAAGCTTCAGGTGAATACATTTCGCTGGAAACACTGCGTTGGTGGGAAGTGCTCGGAACAGTGAAGTGGGGGCTGATGTGTATCTCGCAAGCGGCGTACCACCTCACGGGTTCTGTGCGTAGTCATGAACTTGCGGCAATTGGTCGGCGAGTGTGCGAGAACGAATACGACGCATTGCTCGCCATTCGTGAATTGAAAAATGGAAAAGGTGCCACACGTGTCTGAATTGCATGATCCGCCAACCGCGCAGCAGCTTGTTGAGTCTGTACGTGAATGGCTCGAGACCGATGTCTTTCCGCAGGTAGAAGGCCGCTTGCAATTTCACACCCGCGTTGCAATGAACGTGCTTGCCATGGTGGAACGCGAACTAGAGCTTGGTATCGAACAAAACGAGCACTATGCCGCTGGCTTAGCCGCGTTTCAGTGCAATAGCGAAGCTGAACTGGCAGAGAAAATTCGTACCGGCGCACTGTTGTCGCAAGAAAACGAAGTTGAAGAATTCGTTATGAATTCAGTGATTGAAAAACTTCGTGTAGCGAACCCTAAATATCTTCGCGACGAGTAATTTCCACCGGAGAAATGTGTTGGCCTGCAGCTAACTGACCACATGCTGCATCAATGTCGGTTCCACGGTTGCGACGAACAGTGGCATTCACGCCCATGTCTTCAAGCCAGCTAGCAAATTGACGAACGTGGTTACCCGACGAGCCTTGAGTGAGATAACCAGGGGTGGGGTTCAACGGAATGAGGTTCACGTGCGCCGACGGTGTGAGCTGCTTGCATAGTTCAGCGAGTTCTTCAGCATCACGGTCGGTGTCGTTGACGCCGGCAATCAGTGCCCATTCAAAGGTGACACGACGATTTTTTGCGTAGAGATAGTCTTCGCATGCCTTCATGAGCATCTCTAGCGGGTAGCGCTTGTTAATAGGAACAAGCTCATCGCGCAGTTCGTTGCGCCCAGCATGAAGTGACACGGCAAGGTTCACGGGAAGTGGCCATTTGCTGAGGGTCTTAATGCCAGGAACAATTCCTACGGTGCTCACAGTGAGGTGGCGAGCAGAAATACCAATATCGCCATGAATTTTCTCGACTGCAGCACGTACGGGGCCTTCATTGGCAAGAGGTTCTCCCATGCCCATGAACACCACGTTGCTTAGCCTGCGCTCAAGATGCGCTGCGCGTTGTGCTGCTCGTACTGCCTGTTCAACAATTTCACCTGAAGTGAGATGACGGGTAAAACCAGCCTGACCTGTGGCGCAGAACCCACAACCCATTGCACAACCTGCTTGGGTGCTAACGCACACTGTGGCGCGGTCGGCATACAACATGAGAACGGTCTCAATGGGGTGACCGCCATTGCGCAGTTGAAAAAGAAACTTCACCGTGTCGCCATCGGCATTTATTTGTTCTGTTTGCAATTCCAACGCAACGGGAAATGCCTCGGCCAACTGCTGACGCATGGCGGCAGAGATATTGGAGATTGCCTCAACTGGTTTTAACTTTTCATAGAGCGCTTGCCAAATTTGACCTACTCGATATTTCGGTTCATTCGGGAAGAGTGATGCAATGTCTTCTTGTGTGGCGTCGTACAACGAAAGTGGGGAAGTGGTCATGTTTCTTTCGTTTTCTCATGAATGTCGCCTACAAAAGCTCGTTCACGGTAGCGGGGGGTAAAACCAAGTTTTTCATACATTGCAACTGCGGCGGTGTTATTGCAGTCAACATAGAGCATTGCTTCGGTTGCTCCGTGGGCGGCAAGCGACTCTAGGCCCGCAACGGTCAGAAGTGAACCAAAGCCGTGGCCTATAAAAGCGGGGTCAACAGCGATGACGTAGATCTCTCCCATGAGGTGCGTGCCAGAGTCGTGCATTTTTGTCCAGCAAAAACCTGCCATTTGGCCGTCTTCATCGTGAATGCGAAAGCCTTCTGGGTTAAACCAAGTTTCCATCATTCGCGACTTCAAGATGTCGGCATTCCAGCCACCTTGTTCGGCGTGGCTCGCGAATGCAGCATTGTTGACGCGCAACCATGCGTCTTCGTCGACGCCTGGCACAAATGCCCTGGTGTGAAATGGTGCGGAACCGTCGGTCATTGTTTGAGGCAAAGGAAGCGATCGGCGCATTTGCATGAGCTCTCGCCCTGGGTGAAGACCCATCAGTTCTGCAAGGTTGAAATGGATAGTGGTTGGCTCAAATACCCACCAGTGCACGTGGCCGCCACCTTCTTGTCGCACGATGTCGAGAGTGGCACTCATCATCTCGGGGCCAATGGCAGCCATGTCGTAACGGTGGTGTGGGTGCACCACTACGTCAATGCTCCAACTGTCGTTGCCGCGTGACACTTGTGAATAGGCAACGGCGTGATCGTGCCCGGCTTCAGTTGCTACAACAGCAGCAAAACCTGCACGTCCACCTTGGCGCAAATCGAGCCACAAGTGATCGGAGAGTGCTCTGTGTCCGTCGGCGCGTTCGGCTGCCCCCAGCAACTCGTGAACTGCTGCAAATTCAGCGTCGTTCACATTGCGCAGGATCTCAAGGCGAAGCATTCGCTTAGGGTATCGGGGTGTCGCGACCTACGGCGTAGCATTCGGTATGGCTAAAACTCCTGCACGCAAACCTCGCACGCCTGCTGGCAGGTCTGCACTCGTGCTCGAGAGATTAAAAGTGGAGTACCCCGTTGCTATTTGCGAACTGAATCATCGCAACCCATACGAGCTCTTAGCGGCCACCATTTTGTCGGCGCAATGTACCGATGTGCGGGTGAATTTGGTGACCCCTGCGTTGTTTGAAAAGTATCCGAGCCCTTACGAACTGGCAGTGGCAAACATTGGCGATGTGGAGACACTGGTTCGGTCCACGGGCTTCTATGGCTCAAAGGCAAAGAACCTCATCGGAATGGCAAATGGTCTTATCGATCGCTATGGCGGCGAGGTGCCCAAAGAGCGCGAAGAGTTAGTAACGCTTCCTGGGGTTGGCCGAAAAACCGCAAACGTGGTGCGCAGCGTGGTGTTCAACTTGCCGGGCCTCGCCGTCGATACGCATGTAGGAAGGCTGTCTCGCAAGCTTGGCCTTACCAAACACGAAGACCCTGTGAAGGTGGAACTTGAACTGAATGACTACCTGCCACCTGAAGATTGGGGCGGGTTTAGTTTGCGGCTCATTTTGCACGGGCGTCGGGTGTGCGATGCGCGCAAGCCAAAATGTCGCGAATGCATGCTTGCCGATATCTGCCCATCGGTCAGTATCTAGCGCAGCCTCGCGAGGTGTGCCACAATCGTCAGATGTCTTCTACTCCTCGATCTGAAACATTTATGGCATTGCGCAACGAGCTTGCTGCCTTTGGAGAGTCGGTCGAGCGCGTGCGTTCACGTGCCATGGAACTTGAAGGTCGCCCTGGCGTGAAGCAGCAAGAAGACATTCACCGCGCCATCATTGAAATGCAGCGCTCGCTCGATTCAGCTCGTAAAGCGGTTGACCGAGCACTGAAGATCGTGCGGAACACCTAAATACCCCTCTTCAGGCGGCTCTGCTTCTGTATCGTTGAGCAATGGCACGTTTCCCACTTCGTAGTGACCTGCAGGTAATGCAGGGGTATCACTCTGCGCAAGTCGATGTGCCCATTCGCCTCAACACCAACGAGGCTCCTTTTTCTCCGCCACAGCAGTGGCTCAATGAAGTGGCCGAGGCAGTACACAGCATCGCGTGGAACCGGTATCCCGACAGGGCAGTAACCGAGTTGCGAGAAGGAATCGCACAACTGCACGGTGTGAACGCCAACCAAGTGTTCGTTGCAAATGGTTCCAATGAAGTGTTGCAATCTATTTTGCTTGCTTATTCTGGTCCTGGGCGCACGGTGGCAACTTTTGCACCCACGTATCAAATGCATGCTCAAATTGCCAAGGTTGTGGGTGCCAACGTGGTGGAAGGAAGTCGCAACGCCGACTTCACTTTGAATGCCAAAGAAATTGAACGGGTTGTCGCGCAGTCGAACCCCGCCGTTTCTTTTCTGTGCTCACCGAATAATCCAACCGGAATTGTTGAGCCCCGGGGCAATATAGAAACACTCATCAAAGTTGCCCCAGGTGTGGTTGTTATTGACGAGGCCTATGCGCAGTTTGCGCCGTGGTCTGCAATAGAACTCATTAATGAAGAATCGCCAGTAGTAGTAACGCGAACATTTTCAAAGACATGGTCAATGGCTGCTGCTCGTTTGGGCTATCTCGTGGGTCCGTCGTGGTTGGTTGCCGACCTTGATGCTGTAGTGCTTCCGTATCACCTTGATGCTTTCAAACAGCGAGCTGGTGTTCTTGCCTTGAAATACGTTGGCGATATGGAGTCGCGTGTTCGCGACATCATTGAAGGTCGCAACGCAATTGAGTCGTGCTTTGCAGGTCTGCAAGTTGATACATGGCCCAGTGGTGCAAACTTTGTACTGTTTCGCCCTCGCGAAGCAACGGGTGTTACTGGCAAAGCACTTTGGCAAAATTTGCTCGACCGGGGCATTTTGGTTCGCGATTGCAGTTCTTGGGAAGGTCTTGCCAACTGCTTGCGTGTCACTATTGGTACGTCGCAAGAAAACGAAGCTTTTATTTCTGCCATGAAGGAGATCATGAAGTGAGCCGTACAGCAAAAATTGAACGGGCAACCAAAGAAACCAGCATCGTGGTGGAACTCAACCTCGACGGCACTGGTGTGGGCAATATCTCGACTGGCATTCCGTTCTACGACCACATGCTCGATCAAATTGCTCGCCACGGTGGCTTCGATCTCACCGTGAAAGCAGTGGGCGACCTCCACATCGACACGCACCACACGGTGGAAGACGTTGCCATTGCTGTAGGTGAAGCATTTCGCCAAGCTGCAGGCGACCGCGCAGGCGTTCGTCGTTTCTCAAGCGGTATGTACCCACTCGATGAAGCATTAGTGGCTATTGCTCTCGACCTATCGGGGCGTCCGTTCATTCATTGGGAAGTTCCACTTCCTGAATCGCTGCCACTTGGCGCACCAGCATTCGACCCGCAGCTTGCTGAACATGCCATTTCTTCATTTGCCACGTCGGCAAATATCACACTGCATGTAACTCTTATTCGTGGGCGCAATGTGCACCACATCATCGAGGCCGCATTCAAGGGCCTTGGTCGTTCGCTGCGCGATGCAGTGCGTATTGAAGGCACAGGTGTGCCGAGCACCAAAGGTGTTTTGGCATGACGCCACCGCTCATTGCGGTTCTCGATTACGGCATTGGCAATTTAAGTTCCGCTCAAAAAGCATTAGTGCGTAGCGGAGCCGATGCCCGCCTTACCCGAGACCCAGGCTTGGCACGTGATGCCGCTGGTGTTGTGCTGCCTGGTGTTGGTGCCTTTGGCGCATGTATGGATGCATTGCGTGCAGCGCACCTAGAAGACGTTGTCTACGAGTCGGTTGCTTCGCAGCGGCCATTCATGGGAATTTGTGTTGGCATGCAAATGCTTTTCTCGTCAAGTGTGGAAAGCCCAGGGGTAGCGGGTCTCGACGTTATTCATGGAACAGTAGAGCTCATTGAAGGAAACGTGAGGCGCCCACAAATGCAGTGGAATGAACTTCATGTTGAAAACGAAGACCCACTTTTTGCTGGCTTACCAAAAACTCCGTGGGTATATTTCGTGCACTCATATTCCGCTGTTCCCACAGACTCGTCGGTCGTTGTTGCAACGTGTGAGTACGGAAGAAACCTCACTGCAGTGGTACGTCAAAAAAATGTTGTGGCAACTCAATTCCACCCCGAAAAGTCGGCCAAAGATGGGTTGAAGCTTTTGCACAATTTTGTGAGTTCATGCTCATGAGTAATTTCATTGTGTATCCAGCTATCGACCTGCGTGTAGGAAATGTGGTTCGCTTGCGACAAGGCGACTATGCCGACGAAACAATTTATGGTGATGACCCCGTCAGCGTGGCAACCGCGTTTGTAGATGCTGGTGCACAGTGGGTGCATATGGTTGACCTCGATGCGGCAAAGGGTGGCGACGCTATTAATCGCCCGGTCATTGCGGCAGTTGCAAAAGCCTTGCACGGTCGGGCATCTGTTCAAGTGGGTGGTGGCGTGCGCAGCGTGGCCGATGCCGAGGCATTGCAGGCACTTGGAGTGCAGCGAGTGGTCATGGGTTCAGCAGCAGTGCGAACCCCGCAGCTAGTAGAAGAAGTGACGCAACGCGTAGGTGTAGAAGTGGCAGTAGGGCTCGACCATCGTGGTGGGTTTCTTGCCACCGATGGTTGGACCTCAACGTCGAGTGTGGCGTTAAGCGAAGCATTGCATTGGTACCCCACAGCAACGTGTGCAGTTGTTACCGATATTTCACGAGATGGAATGCTTTCGGGTTCAGATGTGGAAGGTTTGCGTACTGCAGGCACCATTTCTCCGTTGCCACTTATTGCAAGTGGAGGTATTGGAACACTTGACGATATTTCTGCATTGCTGAATATTGTTGGGGTGAGTGGTGTCATTACGGGCAAAGCCATTTACGAAAACCGTTTCACTGTTCAAGAAGCCATTGCTGCGGTCAATGCGGGGAGGCAGTAATGGAAGTAGCTCGCGTTATTCCGTGTCTCGATGTCACCAATGGTCGCGTGGTGAAGGGTGTGAACTTCGTTGACCTGCGCGATGCCGGAGACCCTGTAGAACTTGCCACTCGTTACGACCAACAAGGCGCAGACGAGTTGGTGTTTCTCGACATCACAGCTTCTTCCGATAATCGCAACACCATGATTGACGTAGTGGAACGCACAGCGGCGGAAGTGTTTATTCCTTTTACCGTGGGTGGTGGAATTCGCGCGTTAGAAGATGCTCGAGGAATTCTGCGAGCCGGAGCCGACAAGGTAAGTGTGAATACGTCGGCAGTAGAACGGCCGCAACTCATTAATGAAATAGCCGCCGAGTTCGGTGTTCAATGCGTGGTGTGTGCTGTTGATGCAAAGCGCACGGCCGATGGTTCTGGCTGGGAAGTATTTTTGCACGGTGGTCGCACGCCGACAGGTAAAAACGCTTTGGAGTGGATTACGGAAGCGGTACAGCGTGGTGCAGGCGAAATTTTGCTCACCTCAATGGACCGCGATGGCACACGTGAAGGTTTCGATCTTGAACTCACGCGTGCGGTGTGCGACTCGGTAGGAGTTCCAGTTATTGCAAGTGGTGGTGTCGGGTCTTTGCAGCACCTCGTAGATGGTGTGGTGCAGGGTCATGCAAGCGGTGTGCTTGCTGCATCAATTTTCCACTTTGGAGAACACACCATTGCCGAAGCAAAAGCGCTGATGATTTCACAAGGCGTTCTTGTTCGCCCTGTGTAGTTGTTATTTCTCTAGGTCGGGCGCAGCAGCAGCCCGGTTTCCTTCGGTCCAAATAACGTTGAGTGTGCGGTATTGAATGCGCCAACCCTGTGGCGTGCGCACGAGGTCGTCAATGTATTCGCCGGCAACTACATAGTGAGGGCCATCTTTGGCGGCCTTGCGAATGTGTTGAGCGAAGAGGTATGCACGGCTTTTTGCGGTGTCACCACACAGGGAAATTTCTTGTGAGCCAGTGATGTGCTGGCTTGCATCAAGTGGTCCGAGCGCTTGGCGAATGCGTGCCCAAATGGCATCGATGCCTACGCAATGAACATTGCCGAGGTCTGCGGTTGCTTCGGGAGCGAAAACTTGACTGAAGAGCTCTCGGTCGTTCTTGTCAATTGCCCAGCAATACCGCGAGATGAGATTACGAATGTCCATCTGATCGAGGGCGTCTTGCAGGCCGGGAGTGTTTTCGTTGCTCATGACGTAACGGTAGCGAGATCGCGATAATGAGTTTCTATTGGAGGCCCCGTGCAGGTACGGTTCTCTTGTGGAAATTGGCGATCAGAAACTCCCCATCAAAATGCTGAATGACCGGCTTTTGGTCAAAATCCCTCAAGGGGAAAGCGAACGTCGCTCTACTGGGGGCATTGTTATCCCTGCCACTGCTCAAATCTCCAAGCGCCTCACGTGGGCAGAAGTAGTGGCACTCGGGCAAAACGTGCGCGCAGCCGAAGTGGGCGACCGAGTACTTTTCAGCCCCGACGACCGCTACGAGGTGGAAGTGGGTGGCAATGACTACATCATGTTGCGCGAGCGCGACCTCCACGCTGTCGCAGCTTCTCGCATTGAATCCAACACCGGATTGTATTTATAGGAATGAACATGTCACAGACTCCTGCAGTAACACCCATCGCCATATTGGAAGAAGAATTGGCACTCATTAAGTACAACGCCGATGGGTTGGTTCCTGTAGTCACACAAGATCTGAAAACCATGCAAGTGCTCATGATGGCCTGGATGAATGCAGAAACGTTGCGCATGACCCTTGCTGAAGGTCGCATGGTGTACTACAGCCGTAGCCGTCAAGAAGTGTGGCGTAAAGGCGATACCAGTGGTGATCGCCAATTCGTGCGCGAGGGTTTTTACGATTGCGACAATGACACCTTGTTGTTTCTTGTAGAACAAGAAGGCAATGGTGCCTGCCATACGGGTGCGGTTAGCTGTTTCTACCGCAAATTTGGCGAAGGCTTACATGACGCTCATTAAGCCGTCACGCGAAGAGTTTGCCGCGCTTGCCGCACAACACAGCGTGGTGCCGGTGTGGTCAGAGCTATTAGCCGACCTTGAAACCCCGGTGTCTGTGTTCGCCAAATTGGTAGGCGAAGGTAATGGCTTTCTCTTCGAGTCGGTTGAACACGGCGAGCGCTGGAGCAGGTTTTCTTTTCTCGGGCAGAACCCCATTGCAAAAATGGTGCTGCGCGACGGAGTTCTGCACGCCACAGGCAATATGCCAGCAGGTGTTCCTACCGATCAAGGAATTTTGGCTGCAATGGAATCGCTCTTAGCGATCTATCAGGCGCCGCTACTTGAAGATCTTCCGCCATTGCAAAGTGGGCTCGTTGGCTATTTGGGTTACGACGTCATTCGTGAAGTTGAGCATTTGCCAAATACTCCACCTGACCCGCGTGAACTTCCCGATGCGGTCATGAACATCATTGGCTCACTTGTTGCCTTCGACCACTGGCGCCAACGGATGTTTGTTTTAGAAAGTGTGCCCACCGCTGGTGTGAATCTCAATGAGGTATACGACGCAGCGGTAGCCCGTATTGAAGAGTCCATTCGGCGCATCTCACTTCCGCTTCCGTATAGCCCGGTTGAGCCACCAGTGCCAGGCGATGCTTTGCCATCGGTGGAATCGTCGTTGCCAAATGGCAGGTATCAACAAGCTGTTGAAGTTGCCAAAGAATACGTGCGCTCCGGTGACATTTTTCAAGTGGTGTTGTCGCAACGATTCGACCTTGAACTAGGCGCCGACCCATACGACGTGTATCGCGTATTGCGCCAAGTGAACCCCAGCCCCTACATGTACTTTGTGCGTGAGCCAGAACTCTGCATCGTCGGAAGCTCGCCAGAACCAATGGTGCAGCTAATGAATGGCAAAGTGGTGAGCCGACCCATTGCAGGTACACGCAAGCGCGGCCGAGATGACGAACACGACCGACGCCTTGCAGGTGAACTGCGTGAGAACCCGAAAGAAGTTGCTGAACACATCATGTTGGTCGACCTCGCGCGTAACGACGTGGGGCGCGTTGCCGAATTTGGCACGGTGGTAGTGGAAGAACTCATGACCCTCGAGCGTTATAGCCACGTCATGCACCTCACCTCACAGGTCACTGGTGAATTGAAGCAAGGTCTCGGGCCTATCGACGTTATTCGTGCCACCATGCCCGCTGGCACCGTGAGCGGCGCACCAAAAGTGCGTGCCATGGAAATTATCGATGAATTGGAGCCCGTAAAGCGCGGACCGTATGCAGGTGTGGTGGGGTATGTCGATTTCAGCGGCAATCTTGATGCTGCAATTGCCATTCGCACCATGTTTATTCGGCCAGTAACAAATGCCGCTGGTGAAAAAGTTTGGATTGCCAGTTTGCAGGCAGGCGCAGGCATCGTTGCCGACAGTATTCCCGAAGATGAAGATTTAGAGTGCCACAACAAGGCCGCAGCATTACTTGCCGCTATTCCTGCGGCGCGGCGCATGACATTGGCTAGACAACAGCGAGGAACTTCAGTATGAGTGTGCAGTGGATGCGATTAGATCGCGATTTCTTGCTTGTGCAAGGTACGGATGCAGAGAAGTATTTGCATTCACAGTTAAGCCAAAGCATTCAAGGAATGCCGGTGCAGTCTTCGCAGCACAGTTTGCTCTTGCAGCCAACCGGAAAATTAGATGCTGTCTTACGTGTAACGCGTTTGGAAGACACAATATTTGTGCTCGACATGGAGCCAGGAACCGCTGAGGCAGCGCTGTTGCGTTTAAAGAAATTCATGATTCGCGTTCAAGCCACTATTGAAGTGGTGCAGTGGCAGTGCGTTGCGCTGCGTGGGCCAGATGCACTCACTGCGGCTCAATCACTTGGCCGTATTCCCTCCGAAGGGGTAGCTGTTGCAGCCTGGTGGTCGTCTGCGCAAGGTGTCGATCTCATTGGGCCAAGCGTGGCCGATATTCCGACAGATGTTGCAAGCCCTATGAGCGAGTCAGATCTTTACGACCTTCGTGTAGAAAATGGCTGGCCAACAATAGGTATTGATATTGAAGCTGGCTGTGTGCCAGGTGAAACTGGGTTGCTTGGTGTTGCGGTCAGCTTCACTAAGGGTTGTTACCCCGGTCAAGAACTGGTGGAACGTATGGACTCACGTGCTGCAGTATCTCCACACGTGTTGCGACGCGTTGCAGTAGCGCTTGGTACTCAAGTAGGTGATGCCGTTGCAATTGATGGCGTGAACAGTGGAGTAGTCACGTCTGTTACTGGAACATTTGCCATTGCTCGCATGTCGCGAAGCGCCAGTGAGTATGGCGAGGCTCTTCAACCCGCTTAGTTTTATTTCTGCGATAGCGAAGCTTGTTCGGCTGCGCGCATCCAAGCCTGAGCTCCATCGTGGTCACCTAGCGCACTCAACGACTGTGAAATTTTTGCGGCGATTTGTGCATTGGGTTGTTGGCGAAATGCTTCGGCTCCAATTTTCGCTGCCTCTTCATAGTTCTCTACGCGCTGCAGGCCAGACATCACCAAAATGATGTAGTCGGTTTGTGAGATGCCAGAAGTGGAGCCGCTATTGCGATTACGCGCCCCAAATAATTGGAGCTGCATCAGGAGAAGAATTGCTGTGAGTGGGAGAAAGCTTCTCGCAGGTTCGTAGGTCGCCGCTACAACAAGCCCAGCAGAGGTGACAACGACGCTGAACCACATCATGAAACTGGCCCCACGACGCGGCGCTATTTTCTCGAGGGCAGCAGAAACAATGGCACCACCATCGAGCGGGATGACGGGAATGAGATTCACCACAGCTAGAACAATGCCCGCCCACCAGATGCTGAGCGTTGCTTCGTTGCGCAAAATATCGTTTCGCGATAACGGGTTCGCGCCAAGTAAAAACATGGCAATTGTTGCAACTGTTCCTTGAGCGAATGATCCGGCAGCTGCAATGCCTGCCCGTTCCCATCGGGCAAGCGGGCGACTTGGTAAATACGAGGCATAGCCAGCAAGAAAGTCGAGTGAAATTTCAGCATGTGCACCGGTGGCACGTGCGGCAAGAGCGTGGCCCAGCTCATGAATGAGAGTAAAGCCAGCCAGTGTTCCAGCGACCCACAGCCCAAGTGACCCGCCATAAATAAAGACGACTAGGCCAAGAAAAATGATGAATCCGGGGCGAATTTCCACGCGGAAACCGAGAAGCGTAAAGCTTCTGAAGTTGGTGCCGCGTTCTTTCAACATTTGCTTGAAGCCTAAGGGCATTACGCCTCTAGACTTTTACCGTGCCACTTGTATATGCCTTCGACCACAAACATCGCCGTTCTCCACGAGACATGAAAGACCTTCTCGGTGGAAAGGGTGCCAACCTCGCCGAGATGATGAGCGTCTTGAATCTCCCCGTGCCTCATGGTTTCACCGTCACCACCGACGCGTGCCGTGAGTACATGAAGGGTGGATGGCCAAAAGGCCTCGACCTCGAAATTGAGAAGCAGGTTGCTGCGCTCGAGAAAAAAATGGGACGCAAACTTGGCAACGTTGCCGACCCACTTTTGGTGTCGGTGCGCTCTGGTGCAAAGTTCTCCATGCCCGGCATGATGGACACCGTTCTCAACTTAGGTTTGAATGACAAAACAGTTGTTGGTCTTGCCAAGGCAAGCGATGAGCGTTTTGCCTACGACTCGTATCGTCGTTTCATCAGCATGTACGGCCGCATTGTGCTTGGTCTCGGCGGTGAAGAGTTTGAACACGAACTCACCCAGGCTCGTTTGGCTGCCGGCGTAGCTTCCGATGCTGAAATTCCTGCTGCCGCACTTAAGGCCATTTGCGATTCGTACAAGAAAATTGTGCAGGCCCACACGGGTAAGCCATTTCCTCAAGACCCTGTCAAGCAGTTGCGTGGAGCAATTGAAGCAGTGTTTCGTTCTTGGAATGGTCCTCGTGCCATTGCCTACCGTGTGCGCGAGAAAATTAGTCACGATCTTGGTACCGCCGTCAATGTTCAGGCCATGGTGTTTGGCAACCGCGATAGCAACTCAGGAACCGGTGTTGGCTTTACGCGCAATGCGGCCACAGGCGACAACAAGCCATACGGCGACTTCTTAGTAAATGCCCAGGGCGAAGATGTTGTTGCAGGTATTCGCAACACGGAAGACCTTGATGCGCTGAAGAGTAAATTCCCCGTTATTCATAGCGAGCTCATGGCCATTTTCTTGCGCCTCGAGAAGCACTACAAAGATATGTGCGACACCGAGTTCACTATTGACCAGGGCAAGTTGTGGATGCTGCAAACACGTGTTGGCAAGCGCACAGGTGCAGCTGCACTCAAGATGGCTGTCGACATGACCAAGGGCACCGGCAAAGGCAAAGGTGCTTGGAAAATTTCGCGCAAAGAAGCCATTATGCGCGTTACTGCCGACCACCTCGATCAGGTGTTGCACCCGCAGTTTGCAAACAAAGGAGTTGTGCTCACAAAGGGTCTCGCTGCATCACCTGGTGCTGCAGTAGGCAAGGTCTATTTCACCGCCGACGATGCAGCCGATGCAGCCGATCGTGGCGAAGCAGTCATTTTGGTGCGCAACGAAACAAGCCCTGAAGACGTTCACGGCATGATGGTGTCGCAAGGCATTCTCACTGCACGCGGCGGGCTTGTCAGCCATGCCGCAGTGGTGGCTCGCGGGTGGGGAACACCTGCCATCGTTGGCGCCGAAGCTGTTCGCATTGAAGGCAAGCAGTTCTCCGTTGGCAGCGTTGTGGTGAAAGAAGGCGACGTTATTTCACTCGATGGCGCATCGGGCGAAGTGGTCGTTGGCGAGTTGAAGCTCGAAGCTTCAAAGCCGCCAAAAGAATTTGAAACAATTTTGAAGTGGGCCGACGAAATTCGTAAAGGCAAACTCGCCGTGCGTGCCAACGCCGACACCGGTGAAGATGCAAAAAATGCTCGCGAACTTGGCGCAGAAGGTATTGGCTTGTGCCGCACCGAGCACATGTTCCTTGCTCCCGACCGTTTGCCTGTTGTGCGCCGCATGATCTTGGCCGACACACCCGAAGAAGAAACAGCAGCTCTTGAAGAGCTTCGCAAAGTACAAAAAGAAGACTTTGCCGCCATCTTCCGCGAGATGTCGGGTCGTCCCGTCACCGTGCGTTTGCTCGACCCACCACTGCATGAATTCTTGCCACGCGTGCTCGACCTTGAGGTGAAAAAGGCATCGGTTGGTTTAACTCACGAAGAAGAGAAGTTGTTGGAAGCAGCCGAAAGCTGGGCTGAATTCAACCCAATGATTGGTACCCGTGGTGTGCGACTAGGCGTTATCAAGCCGGGCCTTTATGCAATGCAAGTGCGAGCACTCATGGAAGCTGCCGACCAAGTGTCTGGCGAAGGTTTCAAGCCCATTGCAGAAGTAATGATTCCTCTCACGGTTACACGTGAAGAACTTGCTCTTGCACGTTCGTGGGTAGAAGAAGTGCTGCGTGAAAACGCCACACGTCCTGCGCCAACCAGTAAAGGCAAAAAAGTGTCGCGCCCGAAGGTCACCATTGGAACAATGATCGAAACCCCTCGTGCAGCACTCCGTGCCGATGAACTCGCTGAAGAAGCCGACTTCTTCAGCTTTGGCACCAACGACCTCACACAGTTGGTCTTTGGCTTCAGTCGCGACGACATTGAAAGCCGCATGATGCCTGCGTATCTTGAAGCTGGTCTCTTGAAGCGCAACCCTTTTGAAACCATTGACCAAAACGGCGTGGGTGAATTGGTATTCCTTGGCACACAACGTGGGCGCAAAGTAAAGCGCAATCTTAAAGTTGGCGTATGTGGTGAGCACGGCGGCGACCCAGAATCCATTGAACTTTTCTACAAAGCAGGCTTGAACTACGTCAGCTGCTCACCGTTCCGAGTGCCTATTGCGCGCTTGTCTGCGGCGCAATCGGTATTGGGCACAAAACGTAGCGAAACTAAGTAAACCTCTTCGTTTCATTTCGTCAGACGCATTTGCAATTTTAGGTTGATGATCGCTTTATTTTGTTCTTGGCGATGTCCGTCATCGTTGTCGCTGAGAAAGACTCAAGGAGATTCAGGCGAAGGCTAGGCAGTAGCCTCTCGCTTATGGCAATCTCCGACGACGACATCGAGGCGCTGCGTCAACGCGTGTCTATTGTCGACATCGTGCAAGCATCGGTTGCATTGCGTCGAGTGGGTCGTAACTGGGTAGGGCTGTGCCCCTTCCATGCAGAGAAGTCTGGCTCATTCAATGTGCGCGAAGAGACGGGTCGTTATCGCTGCTTTGGTTGCGGTGCGTCGGGCGATGTTTTTAAATTTGTACAAGACATGGAGCATGTCGATTTTGTTGGTTCGGTAGAAGCTCTTGCAGCCAAAGTAGGCATGCAACTCAATTACACCTCGGGCACAGAGTCGAAAGATCGCCAGCGGCGTAAGAAGCTGGTTGCTGTTATGGACAACGCGGCAACGTGGTACCACGAGCGTTTGCTCAATAGCCCCGATGCGCGAGAAGCTCGCGACTACTTGCGTTCGCGCGGCTTGGCAGGCGATATTGCTCGACAATTCCGTATTGGCTGGGCACCAGATGACTGGGACGCGCTCAGCGTGGGCTTGTCGCAAGGAAAGCAGGCCTCGGTAGAAGACCTGCGAGAAACAGGACTTGCCTTCACCAACAAGCGTGGGAAATTGCAAGACGCTTTTCGCGCTCGCATTTTGTTTCCCATTTTTTCCGACACCGGAGACGTGCTTGCGTTTGGCGGGCGCATCATGCCGGGCAGTACCGACCCTGCGAAATACAAGAACTCACCTGAAACCCCCATCTATTCCAAGTCGCGCACGTTGTATGGGTTGAATTGGGCAAAGTCCGACATTGTGGCAAGCGACCAGGTGGTCATTTGTGAGGGCTATACCGACGTCATCGGTTTTCATCGCGCTGGCATTGCGCGCGCAGTTGCAACATGCGGAACCGCACTCACCGAAGAGCACGTGCGCATTTTGAAACGTTTCGCGAATCGGGTAGTGCTTGCATTCGATGCCGACGCTGCGGGTCAAGGTGCCGCCGAGCGTTTTTATGAATGGGAATCGAAGTACTCGGTCAGCGTAAGCGTGGCGCATTTCCCTGCAGGTAAAGACCCTGGTGAACTCTCGTTAACAGACCCCACTGCGTTGCGTGAAGCCATCGATAATGCCCAGCCATTTTTAGGTTTCCGTTTGCAGCGCGTGCTCGATGCAAGTTCTATTCGCACTCCTGAAGACAGAGCAAAAACTGCAGAGAAAGCCGTTGGGGTTATTAACGAGCATCCCGACATCAACGTGCGCAAAATTTACGCTGGTCAGGTAGCAAGCCATACGGGTCTGCCCGTGGCCGATGTGGTGAAGCGCGTTGAAACTCGCACTCGCAATGTTTCATTTACCCCGGTCGACCAGCAGCGCTCGGCACGTGAAAACGCAGAGTTTGTTGCCGTGGCAACCCTCTTGCACGAGTGGGACACCATTGCCCCGTGGCTTGTCGAGGGTCTTTTCCCCACTGAAACCATGCGGCGGGCCTTTCTCGCCCTCGCCGGGAGCAATGGCAACCTAGAAAGTGCACTCGAGTTGGCCGACCCTGAGGCCCGTGAGGTCTTAGAGCGGGCTGCGGTGGCCGATATTGAGGCCGATGGGCGCAGAGAGGCAATGAACCTGCTCTCAGCAGCAGTGCGCAGGGAACTCGCTGGTCACCGCGGAGTAACCGACCCGGAAATGTTGTTGTCTGACCGCGATGCGCGACTGCAACTTGAACTTCTTGAAGACCGACACGCAAGTGAAAATGCCGCAGCATTTCTGTTGGAGTGGGTCAGTGAGCGGGCGGTAAATCATGTCACAGAATGAATCTAGGCTGTTGCCGTGGCAGTAACTGAACGTGGCTCCGACGCAATGCGTTTGTACCTCAATGAAATTGGTCAGCACACGTTGCTCACATCCGACGACGAACGTCGTTTGGGCAAACTCATTAAAGATGGTCTCGTTGCTGTTGAGCGTCTCACCGGCGACGAACCCATCGATGCAGGCGAGAAGCGCACACTGCGTCGTGCTGCACAAGAAGGCCAAGCTGCAAAAACACACATGGTGCAAGCCAACTTGCGGTTAGTGGTTTCTATTGCACGTCGCTACGACGGCAAAGATCTGCAACTTGCCGACCTCGTGCAAGAAGGAAACATTGGCCTCATGCGTGCGGTCGATAAATACGACTACGAAAAGGGTTTTAAGTTTTCTACGTACGCCACGTGGTGGATTCGTCAAGCAATGACTCGGGCAATGGCCGACCAGGGTCGCAACATTCGCATTCCTACTCACATGATGGAACTCGTCAACCGGGTGCAGCGCACCGAGCGTGAACTAACAGCCGAACTTGAGCGCGACCCCAGCCCCGAGGAAGTGGCCCACCGTTGTGGCTTAGAAGTGGAAAAGGTGCTCGAACTCATGCAGTACGCCTTCGGCACGGTCAGCCTCGACACGCCACTGGGTGACGATGGCGATGGGGGAGCCTGGGTCGACATCATTGCCGATGAAAAAATGGAGACCCCAAACTCTGCGGCAGAGCGCCATGCCCTCATCAGTCTTGTTGAAGCAGAACTCGATGGCCTTCCCGAGCGCGACTGCGAAATTCTGATGATGCGCTTTGGCATCTCGCGTCAGCCACGCCCTCTCGATGAGGTGGCCGCGCAATTTGGGGTAGCCAGGGAACACGTGCGACACATCATTAAAGATCTTGTTCAATTTGCAAGTCAAGAACTTGCGCTCAAACTCAAACGCGATCCAACCGAGGTCGAGGAAATAGAAACAGAGAAAGTGCTCGAACTCATTCCTGAAGCGTTCGGTGCGTTGCTCCACGATTGCCCGCTTGCCGACAATGCCGACGCAAAAGCGTGGGCTTTAGCCATTGCTCATGAAAAGACAGAGACATTCGACTCGGCCGCAGAGCGTGCTGTGCATATTGCTCTTGTGCGTTTAGGGCTGAAGCATCTTCCCGAGAAAGATTACGAAATTCTCAAACAGCACTTCGGTGTTCGCCGCCGCCCGCGCACCCTCGACGAAGTGGCATCAGAAATTAAGGTCACTCGCGAACGTATTCGTCAAATTGAACAAAAAACGCTGGCCCGAATGCGCCACCCCCATAATTCTGCTCGTCTTCGGGGCTTTCTCGATGACTAAAAGCAACCTGCGCTGATAACCTGCGTTACGCCTTTCCGGGGTAGCTCAGTTGGCAGAGCAACGGACTGTTAATCCGTTTGTCGAGGGTTCGAGCCCCTCCCCCGGAGCTACTGCATTGTCTCAGCGAGAATCTCCATCGACCTCAGTCGAGCCGGAGTGTTCTCACAATGGTGTACCACCATTAGTTCATCGGGTTCAACGGCATGCAGAAACGCATTGACCTTCTCTTTCACAACCTGCGTATCGCCCACCGCGCTGTAGGAGAAGATCTGGTTCAGATACTGCGCGCGCGGCGAGTTGAGAAGGTCAGTGACTTCCTCATCGCTCAGCCTGTTGCCGGGCCCACCAAAAAGAGCCTTGGCGAACACGCGACGCCGGCGCTCTAGTTGTCGCTCGGCATCGGCAGTGGTGTCGGCAGCAATAATGTTCATGCTTGCCATTGCATGTGGCTTGTCGAGCTGGGCCGATGGCGTAAAGCGCTCGCGGTAAATGTGTAGCGCTTCATGCAAATGCTGAGGGGCAAAGTGTGAAGCGAATGCAAATGGCAAACCCAACACCGCTGCAAGCTGTGCTCCGAACAGCGATGAGCCCAAAATATATAGCGGAATGAATGTGCCGTAACCCGGAGTCGCCTGCACGTGTTCTACGCGCGACGTGAGTGAGAGAAACCCTTGAAGTTCTACAACGTCTTGTGCAAAGTGCTCTGCAGCTCGTGGGTCACGACGTAATGCACGAAAAGTATTTTGATCGGTGCCTGGTGCGCGTCCAAGACCAATGTCAATGCGGCCGGGGTGCAGTTCTGCCAAGGTGCCAAATTGTTCAGCAATAACGAGAGGCGAATGATTCGGCAGCATCACGCCACCGGAGCCAAGTCGAATAGTGGAAGTGTTTGCTGCAACGTGAGCAATGAGAACCGCGGGTGCCGACGACGCAATGGATTGTGAGTTGTGATGCTCTGCGTACCACACTCGCGTGTAGCCCAGTTGTTCTGCTTTTTGAGCAACGGTCACACAGCCGTTCAGGCTTTCGTGAACCGATTCACCTTCGCCAATGGAAGCAAGGTCGAGAAGAGAGAGTGGAACCTTGCTCACAGTGGCCTTTCGCTTCGGTGGAGTGAAATGAACGATAGCCTGAGAACTCGCGCGGGCCCATAGCTCAGTTGGTTAGAGCAGGGGACTCATAATCCCTTGGTCGCAGGTTCGAGTCCTGCTGGGCCCACTCATGCTATTTCACGTTCAATGCGATGGAGAAGAGGTGCCATGCACCATCTGTGGTTGGTGACCACAGAGCAGCACCTTCTTCTAGGTAACTGACAAGTGCATTAATTGGTGCTTGTCGTGGGAAGGTCTTGTCTTCGTCTGCACAGGGGATGATCAAGACGTGGTGTGGTGCCAAAATCGCAAGATTTTCTCCATTTTGGTTTTGCGCTATTCGTCCAGTGGAGAACAGCTCGCGCAGCCGGGTGGTGTCACGGCACTCGTAGATGGCAACACTGCCACTCAATTGAAGTGTGACGACACCTTCTCCGATCTCAATAACGGTTGCTGCCCGCCATTGCCCAGACCCCTCTAAAGACTTTCGTGCTTGTATGAAATGCACGGAATGCCCTGGTGTGTAATTGGTTTCTGTACTCATGTTGTTGCTCCTCATCGAACTTGGCGTTACCACCGACTTGAAATCGGTTGGTGATCTTCAACGGGCCAAGCCCCTCAGATCGTCTGGATGATTACAAGACCACCGTAACTTGGGGGTGTTAGATGGGGTGCATGCCACACTCATTTCCTTGCTGTACTTGGCGTTGAGTTCCGCGGAGTGGCAGGGTAGTTAAATGAATTTTGATGTCGCCATCATCGGGGCGGGCCCTGGAGGTTCCGCTGCTGCCATGACCGCAGCGCGGGCGGGCCTCAAGGTCTTGCTGTGTGAAAAGGGTGGTTATGGCCGCGACAAAGTATGCGGCGATGGCCTCACTCCGCGAGCAATTGGCGCCTTGCAAGATCTGAAAATTGATTTTTCTCCTGCGCATCGCATTGATGGTTTGCGCATGATTGCGGGAAAAAAAGAACGAGAACTGTTGTGGCCTTCCAACACCGCCTTCCCAAGTCATGGAGCAGTGTGGCCACGTCAAAGATTCGATCAGTATTTGGTTGACATTGCCATTGCATCTGGCGCCGATGTGCGCTTCAATTCAGAAGCTCTTCCCGCCTTTGATGCTGGAAAAGTAGTTGGCGTTGAAGTGGGTGGCGAAGTGATTCGCGCATCACTTGTGGTGCTTGCCGCTGGCGCTCAAGGAGCCGCAGCAAAAATGTTGGGGGCAGTTCGTGACCCCAATGAAACTTTTGGTTTAGCCATTCGTGCGTATGCGCAAACACCGCGACATGCCGAGCGTTATTTGGAAGCGTCTCTCAGTTTGCAAGACGAGCACGGAACTGCAGTGCCGGGTTACGGGTGGATGTTCCCTGCAGGTGATGGAACAGTGAACATTGGCGTGGGTGCTCTCAGCACCATGAAGGGTTTCAAGAAACTCAATCTCAATACATTGCTCGATCAATATGCGTCACTCGTTCGTGAGTCGTGGACGCTTGGCGAATACATAGAAAAGCCACGCGCATGGCGCTTGCCGATGAGTTGCATGAAACGTTCTGGCCCTGGTTGGGTAGCAATTGGCGATTCCGCCGGATTCGTGAACCCCATGAACGGTGAAGGCATTGACTATGCCTTGGAGTCGGGCATGCTCGCAGTGAATTGTTTTCTCGATAACCCTGAAACTGCACCGCAGGAATACGACCGCCAAGTGGGCGAGCGCTTCGACGACTTCTTGCGCACAGGCCGTAGGTTCAGCCTCATCATTGGGCACCCATGGTTGTTGAAGCCAGGTCTGCGCATTGCTGTGGGAACACAAAGTGCCGCCGACATCACCCTTGCAGTAATGGGAAACCTCATTGACTCGTCAACACCAGGTGCGGCAGGAAAAGTGATGCGGTTGGCCGACAACGTGTTGCGTATTGCCGACCCTGTTCTACGCCGCACGCGCGCGAAGGCGTAATTTGCCTAATCAATATTGGTCTACATTACGGGTATGGGCGTATCGGTAAAGAAGAACTATTTCGACGGTTTGCGTGGCGCGCTAGAAGATATTGCCCGTGATGAATTTTGGCCAACGACTTTTGTTTCAGAACCATCAGCGCCACCCGATGTGCACTGGCATGCATGCGATGTGCATGGGTATGTCATCAGCGGCAACTCCACCATTCTCGACGGAGAAACAGGGCAGTGGCTATCGCTCTCGGCCGGAGACAAACTTATTATTCCCGCGGGTGCGCTGCACATTGAAGGGGAATCAGAAAGCACTGTTGTTTACGTCGTAGCAACGCGCGACCAGTTGCCTTTCAAAGAAGTATTTCAACTGCTTCCAGCAGATGACCCGCAGCGCCCGCGTTAGCTAAGGCTTCATTACAACCCAGCCGCGGTTCTGTAGTTCCGCTGCAAGGTCGTCGTCGCTCAATTTTTTAAGTGCGCGCTGTTCGGGCGTGCTTTTTGCCGGCAAGCTTGCCGACTTTTTTTGAAATGAAGAGTGTTGTGTTTCGGCGGGTTCGCTATTGGGGAACTCTGCAGCATCGTTGAGTTGGGTGATGAAAGCTTCTGCTTCATCTCGTGTGAATTTTCCGCCTGCTTGACGTTGGTTGAAACCCATTGGCCCGCGCGCATCGCGAAAATCGCTATGACCTGCTGCTTGAAGAAGGCTTAACAACTCTTTGATCATTTGCATGGGGGCCGGTGGGCCTGATGGTTGGC